>Ga0078972_1010522_pt1 | contig 17225 bp, 15 predicted proteins | sample YelNatPaOPGAMG01_FD_67568 | JGI IMG/M metagenome (GOLD analysis project Ga0078972, IMG submission 67568) | Hot spring thermophilic microbial communities from Obsidian Pool, Yellowstone National Park, USA - OP-RAMG-01 (SPADES assembly) (version 2) | ecosystem: Environmental > Aquatic > Thermal... | reverse complement strand
TCCGCCATCCGGTCATATTGTAGGTCTTGGAAAGGGAATGGAACTCCACCGCCACTTCTTTGGCACCTTGTACCTGCAATAGGCTAGGTGACAGATAGCCATCGAAGCAGATCTCCGAGTAGGCCGCGTCATGGCAAAGGATGATCCCGTATTCTCGGGCCAGATCCACAGCCCGTTGAAAGAAGCCCAGAGGGGCAACAGAGGCAGTTGGATTGTTAGGGTAGTTGATGAACATCATCTTGGCGGCGGCGAGGGTATCCCGAGGTATCTCATCGAAATCAGGCAGGTAGGCCCGCTCCCTGACCACCGGCATCAGGACCGGTATCCCTCCGGCCAGCACGGTTCCGGCCTGATATACAGGATAGCCCGGATCCGGAATGAGGACCATATCCCCAGGATCGACGAAAGCGAGGGGAATATGTCCTATACCCTCCTTGGAGCCGATCAGGCTGAGCACCTCCCTCTCCGCCTCCAGCTCTACTCCGAACCGGGAGCGGTACCAAGCGGCCACGGCCTGACGAAAGGACAAGAGGCCCTCGTAGGATGGATACCGGTGGTTCTCCGGAGCGGCTGCTGCTTCTGCCAGTCTCCGCACGATGTGGGTGGGTGTGGGCAAGTCGGGATCCCCGATCCCCAGGTTGATCAGGTCCGCCCCCTTGGCGATCGCCTCCTGCTTGAGCCGATCGATCTCGGCGAACAAGTAGGCAGGCAAGGCCTGCAGACGGCGGGCTTGTTCTCCTACTCGCTTCACTTTCTCTCTCCTGCATGAGAAGCCACCGGATTGCTCAACCTTCCTATCCCCTCGATCTCTACCTCGACCAGGTCGCCGACCTTAAGCGGAGCAATCCCGGAAGGGGTGCCGGTGGAGATCACGTCGCCGGGAAGGAGGGTCATCACCGCGGAGACGAAGCTGACCAATTGCAAGGGATCGAAGACCAGGTTGCTGGTATTCGAGCTCTGTCTCAGTTCCCCATTGACATAGGTCTTCAATGCCAATGCCCCCGGGTCTATCCCACAGCTGATGCAGGGGCCGATGGCGGCAAAGGTATCGAACATCTTGGCCCGCAGAGGGCCCTTGTCCTTTTCTACCAGATCTCGGGCCGTCACATCGTTGAAGCAGGTATAGCCAAGTATGCAATCCGCTGCCTCTTCAGGAGGGACATTCCGCGCCCTCTTCTTCACCACCAGGGCCAGCTCCCCCTCGTAATCCACCCGGCGGGACATGGAGGGTATGACGATCGCCTGCCCGGGGCCGATAACGGCGGTTGGGGGTTTCAGAAATATGTGCGGCTCCTCGGGCAAGGAGGCCCCGATCTCCTCGGCATGATCCCTGTAATTCAAGCCCACGCAAACGATCTTGCTGGGAAGGCAAGGGGCCAACAGCTCTATCTGCTCTAACCGAACCGAAAAAGAGAAGCCCTGGCAGTCGAATGGGCTTCCCCGGAGGACCTTGACCGTATCCCCCTCCAGCATTCCGTACCGAACTTCTCCCCCTAGGGAAAACCTCACGAACTTGGACATCTCATCTATTCTCCTTATCTATCCTCCCCTCCCTCATCGATCCTGGCCTTCCTTCACTTTTCTGACGACCTCTCGAAACTCTGCCTCCTCCAGCAGTCCTTTCTTTTGCAGAGATCTCAGTTTGACCTGGGAGAGGATCCTTCCCATCTCCTCCTCCGAGGCCTGTTCGCCGATCCTTTCCAGCCAAGCAGCTATGGAATCGAGACCGCTGTTCTTCCCCAAGACGATTTGGGGTGGATGCTGCCCCACCAGCTCCCAGTGGAAGGGAAACAGCTCGGTTGGACGCTCCTTCCCACAGTGCCGATACCAGCTAGCTATGATCCCCGATTCGATGTTGTACAGCATATCTCCAACGATGGGGCGGTTGGATGGAATCTGCAGGCCCGACAGTTCCCGGACCAGTTTGGAAAGCGAATAGAGCTGCTGGTAGGCAATCCCCAGATCTTTTCCGTACATCGTTAGCAGGGAGAGGACCAGATCCTCAAAGGGGCAATTGCCCGCCCGCTCCCCGATCCCGGTCACGGTGGTGTGGGCCACCTCAGCCCCTGCCGCCAGGGCCATGATCGTGTTCGCTACTCCCAACCCGAAATCGTCGTGAAAGTGGGTTTCCAGGGGCTTGTCGATACGTTCCTTGATCTTCTGGATCCAGAATCCGATGGCATGAGGAGAGCAGACCCCGAAGGTGTCCACCACCGCCAGGGCATCCATGTGTCCCTCGGTCGCCACCTTCTCGATCAGGTCGAGATACCAGTCCATGTCCGACCGGGAGGAGTCTATGGGGAAGAATACCGTGTACAGCCCCTGTCCTTTGGCGTACTGGGTGGCTTCGATGGAGAGGTCTATCGCCTTTTGCCGTGGCCATCCGTAGGCATACTGGATGATATGGGGGGAGGATGGAATCTCCACCACCACTCCCTTTGCCCCGCAATCCGCCGCCCGTTTCACATCCGCCACCATGCACCGGGAAAAGGCAAAGATCTCCGGACCCAAGTTCAGCCTCACGATCTCCTTGATGGCCTCTTCGTCCTCGGGCGAGACCGCAGGCATCCCGGCCTCGATCCGGTGAACCCCCGCCTCCGCCAGCTTGGCGGCGATCTTCACTTTTTCCTCTTTGCGAAACTCTATCCCTGCCTGCTGCTCCCCATCCCTCAGGGTCACATCGTGGATCTTCACCGATCTGGGGAACCGAAAGCCGGCCGTTACCTCGGGCAAGAAGTTCCAGGGACTGACGAACCATTTTCCACCATTCTCCAAGCCTGCCATCTTTCCTCCTCATTTCCCAATCCACTAGTTGCAAGCCGCACTGCTCGCGTCCGCAGCAGTACATCTCTCGGCGTTTTCGCAATTCAGTCACGACTCCGCCTGAGATATCCTTCAGCCGCCCGCTTTTCCTCCTCGAAGCCCCAATACATCCATCATATCGTAGAGACCATTTTGCGCATGGGCGGCGAACTTGGCCGCCCGCAGAGCCCCGCGGGCGAAGTTATCGCGACTCTGAGCCCGATGGACGAGCTCGATCCTCTCTCCCCTCCCAGCGAAGATCACGGTGTGCTCCCCCACTACATCTCCTGCCCTCAGCGCATGGATGCCTATCTCTTCCGGGGTCCTCTCCCCGCTGATCCCCCGACGACCGAAGGTCCCCACCTTCTCCAAATCTCTACCCATCGCCTTGGCCACGATCTGCGCCATTCGCAGGGCGGTACCGGAAGGAGCATCTCTCTTGAACCGGTGGTGGAGCTCCAGTATCTCCACCTCATAACCGGGCCCCAGGATAGGGGCGATCTCTTCCAGCACCCTGAAAAGCACATTGATGCCCACGCTCATATTGGGGCAAAGCACGCAGGGGCAACGGGAGCTGAGGGAACGGATCTCTTCTAAGTCTGCGGCCGAAAAACCGGTGGTCCCTACCACTATCCCCTTGTTCGCCTGCGAGGCGATGCGAACATGTCGCAACGAGGCCTGTGGAAGGGTGAAGTCAATCACCGCCTCGCAATCCCCGATCACCTCGGCCAGATCGCTCCCGATGGCGACTCCCACCGCACCCCGGCCCGCTATCTCCCCTGCATCCCTCCCCACGGCGGGATGGCCTTCCCTCTCGATAGCTCCCGTCAGGTGGAAGCCCTCCTCCTCTTGGGCCAAGGCGATCACCCGCGACCCCATCCTGCCGGCAGCACCCGTCACCGCTAACCTGATCATCCCTTCCTCCTCGGAGTCCCCATGAAAGGCTGAGGGGTCCCCAATCTTTCCCTTCCTACCTTGAGCTTCACACCAGGCCGTAACGAGCCAGTGTCTCCTTCAGCTTCTTCAGGTTAGCCTCCGACATGCCCACCAGTGGCAAGCGGAGCTCGCCCTCTATCTTGCCCATCAAGGCTAGAGCCGTCTTTACCGGTATCGGATTGGTCTCCAGGAACATGACTTGACAGAGAGGGAAGATGTCTCGCTGAATCTGGGAGGCGCGGGAAAATTCTCCCGCCTCGAAGGCATCTACCAAGCTCGCCATGAGGTCCGGTGCTACATTGGCCACTACCGAGATGACCCCCTTGCCTCCCACCGAAAGGATGGGCATTACGATGAAGTCGTCTCCGGAGAGAACGCTGATCCGGTCCCCGCACAGGGTGATCAGCTCCGTGATCTGCTGGAGCGACCCGCTCGCCTCCTTCACCGCTACTATATGCGGGATGTCGGTCAACTGGGCGATGGTTTCCGGCATCATGTTGACCCCGGTGCGGGCCGGAACATTGTAAATCACCATGGGAATTTCGACCGCCTCCGCCACGGCCCGGAAATGGGCAATCAGCCCCTTCTGGGTAGGACGGTTATAATAGGGAGTGATCAGGAGGGCCCCATCGGCCCCCGCTGCCTTGGCATGTTTGGTGAGGCTGATGGACTCCGCGGTGCTGTTGGAACCGGTTCCAGCTATCACGGGAATCCTCCCCCTCACCACCTCCACCGTCAGGTCGATAACCCGATGGTGCTCCTCGTAGGTGAGGGTAGCCGATTCCCCGGTGGTCCCACAGGGGACGATCCCGTCCGTGCCGTGGGCGATCTGGAATTCGATCAGCTCCTTCAGTTTTTCCTCGTCCACCTTTCCGTTCCGGAAAGGGGTAACGATCGCTACGATGGACCCCTTGAACATATTCCTCGCCCTCCCTCCGTTCTCGCTGCCATGAATAACCCCTGCCTTTCCCGGTCTCCTCTCAGGCCAATGCTTCCCCCCAGAGCTCCCCCTCAAAGGCTACGATCGTGTTTCCCTCCAGGTAGACCTCCTTGAATACATCTCCCTCCCGCCCGAAATAGACCGTGATTACCTCACCTCCCCGGGTATGTACCTGAGCTGGAGAATCAGTGAACCCCAGGGCCGCCGAAATCAAAGCGGAGGCTACCGACCCGGTCCCGCAGGCCAGGGTCTCGTCCTCCACTCCGCGTTCGTAGGTGCGGAGATCGAGGTGATGCCGGTCTCTCGCCCGCGCGAAGTCCACATTGGTTCCCGCCGGACCGAAAGATGGGTGAAAGCGAATCTTGCGGCCCAACTCCCTGACGGAAACCCTTTCCAGGTCGGAGGGAAAGAGGACAGCGTGAGGAACGCCGGTATCGATGCGATGGAGGAGGAGCTCTTCCCCCTCCACCGAGATTTGCGTATTCAGCATCAGGCCTTTGGGGTCTCCCATCCTAACCTTGACCCGGGCTCCCTTCACCTCCGCCTCCACCAATCCGGCGCGGGTCTCGATGCACATCTTACTTCCCGCAATCCCCATCAGATGCGCATAGCGGGCAATGCACCGGGCTCCGTTCCCGCACATCTCCGCTTCGCTGCCGTCGGCATTGAAGATGCGCATGGCGAAATCTGCTCGCTCCGATTCCTCTAGGAAAAGGACTCCATCCGCTCCCACCGAAACCTTGGGGCGGCACACACTGCGGGCGAAGCGGGCGGGATCGGGCACCAGACTCTGGTTCCTTCGATCCACCACCAAGAAGTCGTTCCCGCTTCCACTCATCTTCCAGAATCGGATCCTTCTCATGGGCCGTTCACTCCAGGAAAGGAGGGATATTTTCCCCCCGGATCAAGTCGTTCCAAGTCTCCCTCTCGCGAATGATGAACATCTCCTTTTCGCGGACCATTACCTCCGGCAACCGTGGGCGGGAGTTGTAATTTGAGGACATGGAAAAACCGTAGGCACCCGCGCTCATGACCGCCAACAATTCCCCCTGCTCCAGGAAGGGAAGCTTTCTATCTTTGGCCAAGAAATCTGCAGATTCACAGATGGGGCCCACCACATCCGCCACCAACTCTCCCTCTTCCTCCCTTTCCCGCACGGGGAGAAGGGAATGGTAGGACCCGTAGAGGCTGGGGCGGATCAGATCGTTCATGCCCGCATCCACCACCACGAAGTTCTTCTGACTGGTCTGCTTGAGATAGAGGACCTTGGTAACCAGAATCCCGGCATTACCCACTATCACCCTCCCCGGTTCCAGGACCACCGTGCATCCCAGGTCCTGGATCACCGCGATCAGCGACTCCGCGAAGACCCGAGGAGTGGGAGGGTTCTCCTGGTAATAGGTAATCCCTAAACCCCCTCCCACATCCAGGTACTGAATGGGAATGCCCCTCTCCCGGAGGCGCCTTATGAGATCTGCTATCCTGGTGAGGCTATCGACAAAGGGCGCGACCTCGGTAATCTGCGACCCGATGTGCTGGTGAACCCCGATCACCCGAATATTCTCCATCTGGGCCGCTGCCGCATATTCCTCCAGGGCCCGCGATATCTCGATCCCAAATTTGTTCTTCTTGAGGCCGGTGGAGATGTAGGGGTGAGTGTGGGGATCCACATCCGGGTTGATCCGGAGGGCGACTCGGGCAGGGATTCCCAATCTACCCGCTAACTGGTTGATCAGGGCCAACTCCGCTGCGGACTCGACATTGAACATGAGGATCCGGGAGCGAAGGGCGAATTCTATCTCCTCTTTAGTCTTCCCCACCCCTGCATAGACGATACGTTCGGGAGAAATACCCGCCTTCAGGGCCTTGAATATCTCCCCCCCCGAGACCACATCGGCCCCCGCCCCTTCCCGGGCGAAAAGGCGGAGTATGGCCAGGCTAGAATTGGCCTTGAGGGCAAAACACACCAAATGGGGAATGGGAGAAAAGGCGGCATCGAATACGCGGTAGTGATTCAGGAGGGTTCGGTGGCTGTATAGGTAAAAAGGAGTTCCCACCTGCTCCGCAATCTGCCGGACCGCAAGCTCCTCGCAGTGCAACTCACCGTCTCTGTAAACGAAATCGTGCATCAAAGGTACCTCTTCCCGGTGGACCTCGACCCCTGATCCGGGGCATCCTTGTTAGCATATAAGCCCGATCTTGTCAAAGGGATTTGCCGGATGAAGGACCTTTCAGCGGTCCTCTCACCTCTGTCCTCAAGGAAATTCGACCCTGACCTCTTCCGATAGACCGCTTTCGTTCTGAGCGGGCGAGGAATCCACGGCCGATACCGCATAGTAGAGGACGGAACCAGAGGGCAAGGAGACGAGGTCCAGGAAGGTAGTCTGAACTTGCGGGCTGGCATTGAGCCGCCGGTAACCAACTCCGGAATGGGTGCTGCGATAGATGAAATATCCCGCCACCTCGGGATCAGGGTTGGGATCCCAGTAGAGGCGGACCCCTTCCGCAGCGCTGGCAAAGGAGAGATGGCGAGGGCGGGCGGGGGGTGTGCTATCGCTCGGAACGGCCCTCACCTCGTTTGAATCCCGGCTCTCGTGCCAGGGTGGGGAGGCTGTATCAGTAGCCCTCACCACATAATAGTAGGCGACCTCGTTGTGGAGGCCAAGGTCGGTGTAGCGGGTCTCCGCGATAGGCTCCGGATTGACAGGTCTATCTCCGAAGGAAGAAGGCGAGGTACCCCGGTAAAGGTTATAGTAAACGGGGGAGGTCAGCTCCCTCCCGTCGGAACCCAGGCGAGGAGGGGTCCAGGTGAGGATCACATAGCCGTCTCCTGCCTCCGCCCGCAGGTCCGTCGGAGGCAAGGGTGCAGGACGAACCCTTACCGTCACTTCCGGAGAGGGAGGGCCTATCTCCTCCCCGAAACCGACTGCCCTCACAAAATAGGCATATTCCCGCTCGTAGGCCAATCCCTCTCCCTCCCCCTCGTCCACATACCGGTATCTACCGTCGCTCACTTGGGCGTTCTCGGGAAGGGTTGCCCTCACCCTGGCAATCTGAACAGGTGGGGTTCCTTTCTCGCCCTCTCCCACCTGGCGACGGTAGATGCGGAACTCCATGAGATCACGCAGCGGCTTGCCGCTCATGTTCTTGGTAGGTCGCCACCAGGTTAGATAGACGCGATTGTCGCGGCTCACTGCCGATAGGTCATCGGGAGGGGCGGGGGCCCTCAGTTCCGGGGCCACCGGAGGCGATTTCCGACCGCAGGAGAGGGAAAAGAGAAGAAGGGGCAAGAGCACCAGGCACAAGAGCAGGGGAGGGAATCGCCTACTGGAGGGCCCAGCCGGGGGTGCATGTTCGATCTGGAAGCAACGAGCGCCGGATCCCATCGCTTGGTGGGTTTCCGCATCAGGCCCGGAGAGAGGAGAGACGATCCGTTCTCCGCCTGGTCCTCTCTCCCTGGGCCATTTGTCTCTTGGCTTCCTCAAGGGCAGCATGAACCCTGTCCCGCGAGGTGCCCCCTGGGGCCCGGCGCCGATCGACACAGGCCTCCAGGGAGAGGTAGGGATAGATATCGGCAGCGAAGAGGGGTGAGAAGTCTTGCAGCTCCTTCAGGCTCAGGTCGACGATCTGCCTCCTCCCACTCTTCAGGCAGAAGGCCACAACCCTCCCCGCCACCTCGTGAGCGGACCGAAAGGGAAGCCCTTTCTCCACCAAGTAATCGGCGAGATCGGTGGCGTTCAAAAAACCCTCCTCCGCCGCCTGCCTCATTCGGTCACGACACACCTTCAACTGAGGCAACAGCAGGGAAAGGAGGCTGAGGCAGGCCTTGGCGGTATCGGCTGCATCGAAGATCGCCTCCTTGTCCTCCTGCAAGTCCCGATTGTAGGAAAGGGGTAGGCCCTTCATGACCGCGAGCAGGGAGACCAGGCTCCCGAAGGTCCTTCCCGATTTGGCCCTGATCAGTTCCGCCACATCCGGGTTCTTTTTCTGGGGCATGATGCTGGATCCGGTAGCGAACGCATCCGGCAGCTCCAGGAACCCGAATTCAGCGGATGACCAGAGGACTATCTCCTCGGCCAGGCGAGAAAGATGGACCATCAATATGGAGACGTTGCCCAGGAATTCCAGGCAGAAGTCGCGATCGGATACAGCATCCAGGCTATTGGCCGCCACCTTCCGGAACCCCAGCAGCCGGGCCACATAAGCAGGATCTATCGGAAAATTGACTCCCGCCAAGGCCCCCGCCCCCAAGGGCATCACATCCATTCTCTGGTAGCACCCGCGGAGACGATCGTGGTCCCGTTGCAACATCTCCCAATAAGCCAAGAGATGGTGGGCGAAGAGAACCGGCTGGGCCCGCTGGGTGTGGGTGTATCCGGGCATTATGGCCTCCTCTTCTCTCTCCGCCAGCTGCAGCAATGAACTCTGGAGGCAGCGGATGAGCGAGCACAGGGCCCGGATCTCCTCCCGCAGATAGAGCCGCAGGTCCAGAGCAACCTGATCGTTGCGGGAGCGGGCGGTGTGCAGCTTCTTGCCCACCTCCCCGATCCTCTCTACCAGCATGGCCTCGATATTCATGTGGACATCTTCCAGCCTCGGATCCCACCTCACCTCCTGCCGCTCGATCTGGGCCGCGATCTCCTTCAGGCCTGCCACGATCGCCTTTGTCTCCTCCTGGCTGATTATCCCCACCCTGCCCAACATCTTGGCATGGGCGATGCTCCCTTGGATGTCGTACTTGGCCAAGCGCTGATCGAAACTCACCGACTGGGTGAAGTCCTCGACCTGAGGATGGGTCCCTTCCTCGAACCTCCCCCCCCACGGTTTGCTGGTGTGGGGGTCCCTTTCGCCGATCGGACCAGTGGGATCCTTTCTCACTCGCTCTCGCTCCCCTCGGGGGAAGCCTTCCTCGCCCTCTCCACCCGAGCCTTTACTTTCAATGGAAGGCCCCATAAACGGCAGAAAGACTCGCCTGCCCGGTGATCGAAGGCATCGCCCGCCTCGTAGGTAGCGAGGGAAAGGTCGTAGAGGGAGAATTCGGAGTGGCGTGCCACCGGGATGCATTGGCCCTTGTACAGCTTCATCCTTACCCAGCCACTTACGCTTTTTTGGGTCTCCCGGACGAAGGCATCCAGGGCTGACTTGAGCGGTGAAAACCAGAGCCCGTAATAGACTAGCTCGGCGTACTTGGTGACCAGGGATTCCTTGAAGTGATAGGTCTCCCGATCTAAAGTCAGGTTCTCCAGTTCCCGGTGGGCTAGGTGAAGGACCGTGGCCCCCGGCGCCTCGTAGACCTCGCGGGACTTGATCCCCACCAGCCGATTCTCCACCAGATCTTGACGGCCTACCCCGTGCTCCCCGGCCAAACGGTTGAGGTGCTGGATCAACTCGGGCAGAGGCATCTTCTCTCCATCCACTGCCACCGGCACCCCGGCCTGGAAGCTAACCTCCACATACCGCGGCTCTGCCGGCGCCTCTTCCGGCGATTTGGTCAACAGATAGGCGTCCGGGGGAGGCTCCGCCGCCGGATCCTCCAAGACCCCGCACTCGATGCTTACTCCCCATAGATTACGATCGATGCTGTATGGCTTCTCCCGGGTGGCCCGGACTGGAATCCCATGCCTGGCTGCATATTCTATCTCTTCCTCCCGGGACCGGAATTCCCAGGTCCGTACCGGGGCCAGGACGGTCAGATCAGGATCGAGGGCCATGACCGAGACATCGAAACGCACCTGATCGTTTCCCTTTCCGGTGGACCCGTGGGCCACCGCGTCCGCTCTTTCCCTCCTTGCCACCTCCACCAAGTGCTTGGAGATGAGGGGACGGCTGATGGCTGCAGAGAGCAGATACTTCCCCTCGTAGATGGCGTTGGCCTGCAGCACCGGAAGACAAAAGTCGCGGGCGAACTCTTCCTTGAGATCCTCGATGTAAACCTTGCTAGCCCCCGTTTGAAGGGCCTTTTCCCGCAGAGGCTCGAGAAATTCATCCTGCCCCACATCTGCTGCAAAGGCGATGACCTCGCATCCATAGTTCTCGATCAGCCAGCGGATCATCACCGAGGTGTCCAATCCCCCCGAGTAGGCCAGCACTACCTTCCGCACCGAATTTCCCATGACACCCTCCTGCCTGACCTCAGGTCAGCAACTGCAAAAGAATCGCCTTCTGGACATGAAGCCGATTTTCGGCTTGATCCCATACCACTGAGCGAGGCCCATCCATCACCTCGTCGGTGATTTCCTCGCCCCGATGAGCCGGCAGGCAGTGCATCACCAGGGCCTCCGGCTTGGCGCGACCAAGAAGCTGTCGGCCCACCTGGAATCCGCGAAAGGCTCGGAGCCGCTCCTCTCGCTCTCCCTCCTGGCCCATACTGGTCCACACATCGGTGTATACCACATCGGCCCCCTCCACTGCCTCCATGGGATTGTGGGTGATCTCGATCCTCCCCCCGAAGCGGGCGGTTTCGCGCCGCGCTTGCTCGAAAAGATCCCGATCCGGTTCGTACCCTGGGGGGCAGGCTAATCGAAGATCTATCCCCCATCTGCTCGCTCCCTCCATCCAGGAATTGGCCATGTTGTTGCCATCTCCCACGTAGGCCACCCGGATCCCTGGAAGCGTCCCTTTTTTCTCCCGAATGGTGAGGAGGTCGGCCAGCACCTGACAGGGATGATGTTGGTCAGAAAGCCCATTGATCACCGGAATGCTGGCCCAGCGCGCCATCTCCTCCACCCTCTCGTGGCCGAAGGTCCGCACCACCAGGCCATCAAGGTAGCGAGAGAGGACCCGGGCCGTGTCGGCAATGGTCTCTCCGCGGCCCATTTGCAGGTCCTGCGAGCTCAGAAAAAGGGAGTGGCCGCCTAACTGATACATTCCCACCTCGAAGGAAATACGGGTCCGGGTGGAGGACTTCTCGAAGATCAGGCCCAAGGTCCTGCCGCGCAGTGGCAGATCCTTCTCCATTCGCTTCGGCTCGGCCTTTAGCCTGCTGCTGAGGTTCAGCAATTCTTCCATTTCTTCCCGACTCAGGTCGGCAACCCTCAATAGGTCCTTTTTCATCGCTCCATCCCCGCGAAGACTTGGTCCATTACTGAGACCGCGAAATCGATCTCCTCCTTCCTCACATTGAGAGGGGGTACCAGACGGAGCACCTTGTCCCCCAGGCTATTGATCAGGAGGCCCTTCTCCTGACACCGCAAATCGATCTCCTTACCTGGAAATTCCAGCTCCACCCCCAGCAAGAGGCCCTTCCCGCGTACCTCCTTGATGAAGCTGTACTTGCCTTTCAGTTCCTCCAGGCGTCCCTTGAAGTAATCTCCCATCTGCCGGACATGGGCCAATAAGTCCTCCTCGGCGATCACCTTCAGGACCTCGCAACCCACAGCAGCCACCAGGGGATTCCCGCCAAAGGTGGCAGCGTGAGTCCCCGGACCGAAGCTGCGGGCGACCTCCTCTTTGGCCAGCATGGCCCCCACCGGAAGGCCTCCTGCCAGCGCCTTGGCCAAGGCCATTATGTCCGGCTCGATACCGTAATGCTGGTGGCAGAACATGACCCCGGTGCGGCCGATACCGGTGAAGACCTCGTCCAGAATCAGCAGCAGACCCTTCTCGTCACACAAGCGACGGAGTCCGGGAAGGTAGTCGTCGGCAGGGACATTCACCCCCCCCAGGGCCTGGATGGGCTCCAGCATAATGGCTACCGTCTTCGGCCCCACCGCGCTCTCCACCGCCCGCAGATCGTTGAAGGGGACATAGCGAAATCCCTCGGGCAAGGGCTCGAACCCATGGTGGTACTTGACCTGGCCGGTGGCGGCCAGACTCCCCAAGGTCCGCCCATGAAAGGAACCTTCCATGGTCAGGATCTCGTAGCGCTCAGGATGCCCGGAATCCTTGGCGTACTTGCGGGCCAGTTTGATACAGGCCTCGTTCGCCTCTCCCCCACTGTTGCAGAAAAAGGCGCGATCGGCGAAGGAGATCTGACACAAAGACCGAGCCAGGCGGATCTGCGGCTCTATGTGGTAGAGATTGGAGACATGGAGGAGCCTTCCCGCCTGCTCGCATATCGTCCTCACCACGCGGGGATGGCAGTGTCCCAACCCATTTACCCCGATTCCCATCACGAAGTCCAGGTACCGGTTCCCTTCCTTATCCCAGACGAAAGAGCCCTCCCCTCGCACTAGGCATATGGGTAGCCGGGCGTAGGTCTGGGCCAGGTAACGGTTCGCGTCCTCCATCCAATCCGGTACTCCGCTCATATCTCCTCTCCCCGCTTCGATTGCATCCATGCCACCCTTGTTTATTCCTCACAAAAAATAACCGGGGCCTCCGGTGAAAGGATGAAGGCTATCCTCCTCCCCGCCGGCCCCCTCGCTCAGTTGAGGATCTCGGTTCCGATCCCCTTCTCGGTAAAGATCTCCAGCAAAAGGGAATGGGGTCTCTTTCCGTTGACGATGTGAGCCTTGCTCACTCCTCCCTCCAAGGCTCGCAGGCAGGCCTCCACCTTGGGTAGCATCCCCCCTGCTATGACCCCTTCCCGGATCAGCGAGTCGATCTGCTCCCGGTAGAGGGTGGAGATCAGCTCTCCCGATCTCCCCAGAATCCCGTCCGTATCGGAGAGGAGAATCAGCTTCTCGGCCCCCAGCGCTGCCGCCACCTCGCCGGCTACCGAGTCGGCATTGATATTGTAGGTCCGCCCCTCCTCGTCCGCACCGATCGGCGCTATGCAGGGAATGAATCCCGCCTCTTCCAGGGTGTGCAGCAAGCGGGCGTCCACCTTGACCACTTCTCCCACCTGCCCCAGATCGATCTCCATCTCCGAGCCATCGCCCTTCCTCCGGTAGTTGATCTTCCGGGCGCGGATCAAACCACCATCCTTGCCGCTCAGGCCTACTGCCGATCCTCCCAAGCGATTGATGGTAGACACCAGGTGGGCATTGATCTGGCCCACCAAGACCATCTCTACCATCTTCATGGTCTGCTCGTCGGTCACCCGAAGGCCATCTACGAAGCGTGGCTCCAGGCCCATCTTTCTGATCAGCTCGTCGATCTGGGGACCTCCCCCGTGGACGATGACTGGCCGCATGCCCACATACCGCATCAGTATCACATCCAGCATGACCGCTTCCAGAAGGGCCTCCTCTTTCATAGCCGCCCCCCCGTACTTGATCACCATCGTCTTGTCGTGAAACTGGCGGATATAGGGGAGGGCCTCGACCAGGACCTGAGCCCTCCGGTTCAGCTCGTCCGACCCATTCTCTCCCCTCTTCTCCATCGCCCGTCCCCTCGGGTATCGACAGCTAAAGCTGGTCGGGCCTTTACTCCTGGCCAGACCTCACAGGATGTAACGGCTGAGATCTTGGTTCTTGATCACCTCGCCCAGCCTTTCCCTCACATAGGCGGCGTTGATTGTCACCTTCACGCCCTCCATCTGAGGGGCCTCGAAAGATACCTCGTCCAAGAGCTTTTCCATTATGGTGTACAGCCTCCGCGCCCCGATATTCTCGGTGGATTCGTTCACCGCGGAGGCCATGCGGGCAATCTCCTCGATGGCGTCGGGTGTGAAGTCGATCTCCACCCCTTCCGTGGCCAGAAGGGCCCGGTATTGCTTAATGAGGGCATTCTCAGGCTCGGTCAGGATCCGGACGAAATCCTCGGTCCGCAGAGGCTCCAGCTCGACCCGGATGGGAAATCTACCTTGCAATTCCGGGATCAGGTCCGAAGGCTTGGAGACGTGGAAGGCGCCCGCGGCAATGAACAGGATGTGGTCGGTGCGGACCAGGCCGTACTTGGTGGATACGGTGCACCCCTCCACGATGGGAAGCAGGTCCCTCTGAACCCCCTCCCGGGAGACATCCGGTCCATGAGTGGTCTCTCGGCCGGCGATCTTGTCTATCTCGTCCAAGAAGATGATTCCCGAGTTCTCCACCCGCCGGATGGCCTCGCTCACTACCTCCTCCATATCGATCATCTTCTGGGCCTCTTCCTGGGCCAGGATCTTCCTCGCTTCTCGAACCTTCACCTTCCTCCTCCTCTTCTTTTGGGGAAGGAGGTTGGAAAGCATCTCCTTGATGTTGATGTCCATCTCCTCCAGGCCGCTGGCAGAGAAGATCTCCACCATGGGAACGGCCCGATCCTTTACCTCCAGTTCGATCATTCGCTCATCCAACTTGCCCTCTTGCAGCCTCCGGCGCAACTTTTCCCGCGTATCCAGCTCGTTGAAGGTGGACGCCGAGATCTCCCCCTGGCCCCTTCCCCCTCCGTGTGCTCGCGGGTTCGGAAAGAGGAGGTCCAATATCCTCTCTTCCGCCAACGCCTGGGCCCGGGCCTCCACTTCGCGAGCCTTTTCCGCCTTCACCATGTTCACGGCCAGGTCGGTAAGATCCCTCACCATCGACTCCACATCCCGACCCACATACCCTACTTCGGTGTATTTAGAGGCCTCCACTTTGAGGAATGGGGCCTCCGCTAACTTGGCCAGCCGGCGAGCTATCTCCGTCTTGCCCACACCCGTGGGCCCGATCATGATGATGTTCTTGGGGGCCACCTCATCCCGCAGCTCTGGAGGTAGCTTCTGCCTTCGCCACCGGTTGCGCAGGGCTACCGCTACTGCCCGCTTGGCATTTCTCTGGCCGATGATGTACTTGTCCAGCTCCTGGACGATCTGACGGGGAGTCAGTTGCTCCATGGAGGGTTTGGGCCCGGAGGTCTGCGTCCTATCCGATCTCTTCAATGGTAATTCGGTCATTGGTGTAGACGCATAGAGAAGCAGCGATCTTCATGGACTCTTCCACGATCCGGCGCGCGTCCAGATCGGAAAAGCTGATCAAGGCTCGGGCAGCAGCCATGGCGTATGGACCTCCCGAGCCGATACCTATGATCCCGTCGTCGGGTTCGATTACATCTCCCGTCCCCGAGATAATGTAGGAACTGTCCTTGTCCACCACGGCCAAAAGCGCTTCCAACCGGCGCAGAACTCGGTCCGTCCGCCAGTCGCGCGCCAGCTCCACCGCGGCCCGGGATATGTTCCCGCCGTATTCCTCCAGCTTGGCCTCGAACTTGGCGAACAGCGCGAAGGCATCCGCGGCTGCACCCGAAAAACCCACGATCACCCGATCGTGATAGAGGCGGCGGACCTTGCGGGCGGTATGCTTCATGATGGTATCGCCGAAGGAAACCTGGCCGTCTCCGGCCAAGGCCACCTTCCCCCGATGCCGAACCGAGAGGATGGTGGTGGAACGGTAAAGGGAAGGAAAGTGCTTCATCCAAAGCTCCCCTCTGCTCGATCGCATGTCCGCCTTCCTGATCATAGATGATCTATTCCTTCCGGGGAGGATCGGGTGGCGCCTCGGGCCCTCCTTCAGCTATTCCATTTTAACCCATCGCAGCCGCTTCACCGCTTCCCAGGCATTCCCTCAGGCCTTGGGGTGCGTTCGATCGTAGATCTCCATGAGCTTGTCCACGCTCAGGTGGGTGTAGCGCTGGGTGGTGGAGAGGCGGGCATGCCCCAAAAGCTCCTGAATCGCTCGCAGATCGGCCCCGGAATCCAAGAGATGGGTGGCACAGCTATGTCTCAGCCCATGCGGTCCGATGCGACGCGCTATCCCGCTCCTTTTCATATACTTTAACACAATCTGCGCTACCGATCTACCACTCAGTCTCTGCCCCCAGCGGTTGAGAAAAAGGGCAGAGGGTTCCGCCTCCCCTTGTCTGCCCCGGGATCGCAGCTTTTTCCGCTGATCGAGATATCCCCTCAGCGCCCTCACCGCATGGTTGCCCACCGGGATGATCCGCTCCTTGTTCCCCTTTCCCCGGACCTTGATCTGATTATGATCGAGATCCAGATCCTCCAGATTCAGTCCCACCAGCTCGCTCCGCCGAATCCCACTACCGTACAGCAATTCCAGAATGGAACGATCCCTCAGTCCCCGGGGGGTATTATCCTCCGCCGACTGAACCAGCCTGATTGCCTCGTCCACCGAAAGAAAGCAAGGGAGGGACCGTACCACCCGGGGGGCCCTGACCAGTCGGGCGGGATTGATCGTCGTCTTCCCTTGGCGCAGCAGGTACTGATAAAAAGTCCGCAGGCTGGCTAACTTGCGGGCTACGGTGGCCCGACTGCTCTTCCGGCGGTACAGGTAGCCCAGATAGGATCTGATCTGGTCCTGTCCGATCTTCCCCCAGTCCGTGAAAACTGCAGCGGATGAGCGCTCGCCGCCGAGGAAACGGAGAAACTGCAGCAGATCTGCCCGGTAGTTGCGGAGGGTATGGACAGAGGCATTCCTTTCTGCCCACAGATAGCGCAGGAATGCCGCTATCATCGGATCGCCTTGGCGGATTTCAGGCGATTCGCCTTGCATACCCCTGCTTCCACTGCTCCAGGGCGTCCAGCGACCGCTGGGCATACCGTCTCCTCCTTTCGGAAAAGGGGATCTTGCCCTCTCCTAAGGGAGGAAAGAGGCCGAAGTTCACATTCATCGGCTGAAAGTGATCGGGATTGGCCTCGGTGATATACCGTAGCAGGGACCCCAAGGCTGTCTCCTCGGGAGGCGGAACC
>Ga0078972_1010521_pt1 | contig 17226 bp, 16 predicted proteins | sample YelNatPaOPGAMG01_FD_67568 | JGI IMG/M metagenome (GOLD analysis project Ga0078972, IMG submission 67568) | Hot spring thermophilic microbial communities from Obsidian Pool, Yellowstone National Park, USA - OP-RAMG-01 (SPADES assembly) (version 2) | ecosystem: Environmental > Aquatic > Thermal... | reverse complement strand
TAAGTATTTGCCATTTACCGTTTACTTCTCACTATTCACTGTTTTTTCTATGCGCCACCTGCCATGAGCCACGTGCTACGTGCTGTTCATTCATTTCACTTTTAAAAGAGATTTAGTATAGATTTAAAGTGCTTTGACAATTAAGTCTTTATTGAAAAGCCGACCACATTGGAATTAGAATATGTGCATTCATGAAATGTTTGCGAATAAGTTCCAAGGCGATTCCGGCTCGCAGGCCGGAATGACGAAATGAAGAATGCTTGTCTTAGTGTCATTTTCTCCGATCAGGTCGAGGATGACGTTAAGGATATGGTTTATCAAACTGCGGGGATCGCCTTTTTTGTAAGGGAGATTCCCAATCAAGTTGGAAATGACAGTTTTGTAATATTTATCGTAATCTCGACGCACATCATGAGTATAATGATATAATTTATTTGTCATAAAAAATCGAAAGAAGGTAAAACATGAAAGAAAGCATAGCAATACTGGAAGCATGCCAGCAGATAGTAGATTTAAAACTTGTTTCAGGCACATGGGGGAATGTATCTGTGAGACTTGAAAATGGGAATATACTCATAACCCCAAGTGGCATACCTTACGACGAAATAAGGGAAGAAGACATCGTTTTGTGTGATAAAACGGGAAAGGTCATTGAAGGAAAACTTTTGCCATCAAGTGAATTGAAAATGCATCTTGCCCTCTACGCCAGGCGTGAAGACGTGAATGCCATAGTTCATACGCACAGCCTTTATGCCTCTGTGGCATCCTCTATTTTTGAAGAAGTACCGATTCTCGTCGAAGACGTTGCGATGGTTATCGGCGGCACCATAAAGGTTACAAAATACAAATTGCCCGGTACCCAAGAACTTGCAGAAGAAGTTGTGACGGCCATAGGCGATAACAACGCGGTCATAATATCAAATCATGGTCAGGCTGCTGTTGGTCAAACGATGGAAGATGCTATGCTTTCTGCGCAGATGTGTGAAAAAGCGGCGGAAATGTACATTGTAGCCGTTCAAACCGGGAAAATACCGCGTGTGCTTTCGGATAAAGATGTGAAGATGCTTTACGAAAAATACGTCAACTCTTATAAAAAACTGAAGGAGAAAAGATGAGTAAAGTTTTGAAGAACGCATTGGTGTTGAAAAATGATTTTTCATTCGAAAAGCGAACTCTCTACATCGAAAATGACAGAATAAGTGAATTCGCAATGGGAGAAGTAGAGGACCTCGATGGTATGCTCATCATGCCGGGGCTTGTTAACACGCACACGCATGCGGCTATGACGATGTTCAGAGGCATTGCCGAGGATGTTGATCTCAAAGAATGGCTCTTTAAATACATCTTTCCAAGAGAGAACAAATTGACGGAAAAAGATGTTTACATTGGAAGTCTTGTTGGATTCATGGAAATGGTTAAAAATGGGATAACGACATTTGTCGACATGTATTTTTACGAAGACGCGATATATCAGGCTGCAAAAGATATCGGCATAAGGGGAATCGTGGCGAGAGGTCTTGCGGACACAGATGGAAAGGGAGAAAAGAAACTGCACCTTGCCGAGGAATTCATAAAAAAGCATCTCGATGATGATCTTGTGAAAGGTGGTTTTGGCCCGCATGCACTTTACACGTGCTCGATGGATTACTTCAAAGAGATAATCGACGTCTCCAAAAAATACGATCTGCCCGTTACTTTCCATCTTCTTGAAGCGCCAAACGAAAGGATGGATTTTAAAAAAGCAACTGGAATTGAATCAGTTGAATTTCTTGACTCAATAGGGGCATTTGAAAAGAACACCATCATAGCGCATGGAACCGATCTTAACGAGGATGAATTGCGCCTGATATCCAAAAGGGGATCGACGCTTTCTTACAATCCCACCTCAAACGCCAAACTCGGAAATGGAATAGCACCTATAAAAGCAGCCATTGAGATGGGTATCAACGTTACACTGGGCACGGATTCGGCCGCTTCAAACAACAGTCTTAACATTTTCAGTGAGATGAAATTTGGTGCCCTTCTCCAGAGGGCAAAGTTTCATGATCCAAAGATATTGAAATTGGAAGAAATCATTAAAATGGCAACATCGAATGCAAGAAAATCTTTGCCGTTTGACGTTGGGACTCTCGAAAGCGGCATGCTTGCAGATCTGGTTGTGATAGATCTCAATGACTTTTCCATGGTACCTACGGAAAACATGCTTGCCAACATCGTTTATTCGTTTGATACCGCTTCCATAAAACGTGTCATGATAGGAGGAAAATGGATCTATGATGGAGAATTTCTCACCGTTGACGGTAAGAAGGTGATAGAAGACTTTGAAAAAGCATACAGCGAGGTTAATTCTCGCCTTTGAATTGATACCTTTAACTTTGATCTTAAGTTCATGCTTTTTGACGAAGTTCAACATAAGCACGCTTAGATCTTTTGTCCCAAACGAGTATTCAATCAAATCTTACGAAATAAAAGTAAAACCTTCTGAATTCATAGGTTATAAATCCGCCAAAATACTAAGAACGGTGACAGTAACCTATGCCTCGACTCGGGCAACCGTTACACTTCATGCTGCCGAGTTTGAAAGTTCTTTCGATATGCACGATCTTTGGTATGCATTTGCGAAATCGCAGGTTGGAACATGGAACGCGCTTAACAGCAGCCTTTGGTGGTTTTCCGGGGTTCTAAAGACTCAGAAGATGCTCGCATGGTACTCAAATTACACGATCTTTGTGCTTGAATCAAGCGAGAATGTCGATCTTGAATCCGTGAAAAAGCAGGTCGAAAATTTCATGAATGTTTTCGGGAGCGTGAAAAATTGATTTACAGGGAATTGGCGCCTTACCTTAAAGAAAAATATGGCACAAGGGTTCAAAGAATTTCCATATCCCACTTTAGAACATGCCCAAATCGTGATGGCACCGTTGGCATTGGCGGATGCACTTTTTGTGAAGAGACTGGCAGTGGTTTTGCCAATAGATTCAGAAATCTTGAAGTTAAAACCCAGATGGCAGAAGGGATGAAAATAGCGCGTGGAAAATACAAAGCCACAAAGTTCATGGCATATTTTCAATCTTTCACAAACACATACGGTCCCATTGAAGAACTTGAAAGAGTTTACAACGAGGCGATCATTGACGATGTTGTGGCCCTTGATATTTCAACAAGGCCAGATGCTTTTTCAGAAGAAATAGCGCAACTTTTAAAAGAGATCTCTTTTAGAAGAAAGGTCGACATATTCGTTGAATTTGGCCTTGAATCGGTCAATGAAAACACGTTGGTGTCTGTAAATCGTGGCCATTCTGTCGGTGAATTTATAGACGCATCTTTAAGAGCCAAAAATTACGGGTTTGAGACCATTGCACACGTAATCTTGGATTTTCCTTCCGATACGATAAACGATGAGATAGCGTGCGCAAAGATATTATCGGCGCTTAAAGTGAATGGCGTCAAAATGCACTCACTTTATTTGATTGCCGGTACCAAAATGGGTCAGGATTACATTGAAGGCAAGATAAAGCCTTTGAATTCAAAATCATACGTTGAAAGGGCCGTTGCCTTTCTTTCTCATCTTGATCCTAAAATCGTCATACACAGAATAATATCAACTCCTCCGGAGAATGCAATTTACTCCGTTGGACTTTCTTCCGCTCAGGCAAGAAATTTAATAGAAGCAGAAATGATTAAAAATTCGAAATTTCAGGGCAGCGATTTCAATTATCTTGATGGTAGCAGTTGGAGAAAGAAATTTTTTGAAAGGAGCAATTCAAATGGAATACGTTCAGATGGTCAAAGAATCGGTTGAATTTTTGAAATCGAAAGTAAAGGGTAAGCCTCGAATTGCCATAGTGCTTGGTTCGGGACTTTCCGTCATAAAAGAAAGTTTAGATGTTGAAACGAAGATCAGATATTCGGAAATACCACATTTTCCAGTTTCAACTGCCCCTGGCCATGCCGGTGAAATGATCTTTGGCAGATGGAATGGTATAGACGTTGTGCTTATGAACGGCCGTTTCCACTTTTATGAAGGTTATTCCATGAAAGAAGTTACGATGGCAGTCCGTGTCTTTCAACTCATGGGAATCAAGTATTTATTTCTCACAAATGCGGCCGGTGGACTCAACCACGCATTTGAACCTGGCCATCCGATGATAATAACGGATCACATAAATTTCATGGGAGATAACCCTTTAATTGGTAAAAACGTTGAAGAATGGGGAGTCAGATTTCCGGACATGTCAGACGCTTACAATGCGAACCTTGCATCAATTGCCGAAGATGTGGCCAAAGAATTGCCCGTTGAATATTACAAAGGTGTTTACGTTGCAGTTGCGGGTCCATCCTTCGAAACGCCTGCAGAATTGAAAATGTTCAGATATCTTGGTGCCGATGCCGTTGGCATGTCGACGGTACCTGAAGTCATAGTGGCAAATCATGCCGGCATCAAAGTGCTTGCGATCTCGGCCATCACAGATCGCGCCATACCAGAAGGTTTAGCCCCTTTGACTGCGGAAGAGGTGTTGAGAGTTGCTGAAAAGACGGGAATCCAGATAGCAAGCATTTTTGAAGGTGTTATAAAAGAAATTGGAGACGAATTCAAATGATCGAAGAGACAGTCAGAGTTTTAAAATCGAAAATAGGAGAGGTGGATGTCGCGATAATTTTAGGATCCGGACTTGGAAAACTCGCGCATCAGGTTGAAGATCCCATTAGCATTTCTTATTCAGAAATTCCGGGATTTTTAAGATCAACTGCCCCTGGCCATGCAGGTGAAATAGTGTATGGCACCATAAATAAAAAACGCGTTTTGCTTATGAACGGACGCTTTCACATGTATGAGGGTTATTCTCCCAAAGATGTTGCCTATCCCGTTGAGGTTATGAAGATTATAGGTGTTAAAAAGTTGCTGGTGACTAACGCGGCGGGGGGTATAAAACTTTCATTTGTTCCGGGTCAACTTGTTTTTATAAAAGATGTGATTAATTTTTCATTCAGAAATCCTTTAATCGGTCCAAACGATGAAAAAATAGGTCCAAGGTTTCCCGATATGTCACAACCGCTTTCTAATGAATGGATTGAAAAAGCCAACGAGGCGCTTTATAAAAATATGAACCAAAAGTTAGAAACAGGCACTTACGCTTTGATGCTCGGACCGAGTTATGAAACTCCCGCCGAGATAAAGATGTTAAGGAAGTTAGGCGCGGATATGGTCGGCATGTCGACAGTGCCTGAGATAATAAAGGCAAATCATGTTGGGCTGGAAGTCATGGGCATATCTTGTGTTACCAACATGGCTGCAGGCGTGCTCAAACAACCACTCTCCGAAAAAGAAGTGCTTGATGTCGCAAATAGCGTTTCAGCCAATTTTATATCCATAGTTAAAATCATAATAGAAAAAACTTGCTGAAGGTGATAGCATGAGAGCATATGACGTGATACTAAAAAAAAGAGATGGTCATGAACTTTCCAAAGCGGAAATAGAATTCATGGTCGATGGATTCGTCAAAGGTGAGATCCCCGATTACCAGATGGCAGCCTTTCTCATGACGATATATTTCAAACACATGAATGCCGAGGAAAGATATAACCTTACCGAGATAATGGCAAGGTCTGGTGACTCTATAGATCTTTCTTTCATTCCGGGTATCAAAGTTGACAAACACTCAACTGGAGGCGTCGGAGACAAAACAACACTTGTGCTCGCACCCATGGTTGCTTCGTGCGGGCTGCCGGTTGCAAAGATGTCTGGTCGTGGACTTGGCCATACCGGCGGCACCATCGATAAACTTGAAGCCATCCCCGGTTTTAAAACATCTTTAACGGAAGCGGAATTCAAGAAAAGCGTTAAAGATCATCTTATAGCAGTGGTAGGCCAGACGGCTAATCTGGCTCCAGCCGATAAGAAAATATACGCCCTGCGCGATGTAACGGCCACTGTCGATGAAATATCTTTGATATCTTCGAGCATAATGAGCAAAAAATTGGCTGCCGGTGCAGATGCGATAGTCTTGGATGTCAAAGTTGGATCCGGTGCTTTCATGAAAGACATCGCCTCGGCCACCGATCTTGCACGTGCGATGGTAGACATAGGGAAAAAGCATGGCAAAGCGATGGTTGCGCTTATAACCGATATGGACAAACCTCTCGGCTACACCGTTGGAAATGCCATAGAAGTTGAAGAAGCCATAGACACGCTTAAAGGCAAAGGCCCTGCGGATCTTGAAGCGCTTTGCATAGAACTTGGCGCTCAAATGCTTAAACTCGGGAAAATAGTCGGAACTTTGGATACGGCCAGAAAAATGCTCGAAGACTCGATTGAAAGCGGAAAAGCTATCGAAAAGATGAAAGAGATGATCGAGTCGCAAGGAGGAAATTCAAACGTTGTCGATGACACCACGCTGCTGGGCATTTCAAAAAATGTTTTTGAATTGAAAGCGTGGAAAGACGGTTACGTAACGTCTATGAATGCAGAAGGCATAGGCATAGCTTCGATGAAATTGGGAGCGGGAAGAGAAACGAAGGAAGACAAAATAGATCTTTCGGTTGGAATAAGGCTTTCAAAGAAAACCGGAGATCCTGTGAAGGTCGGCGAAAAGCTTTGCACACTTTATTACAATTCCGAAGAAAAACTGAAGGCGGCGATTGAAGTTGTCAAAACATCTTACATTTTGTCAGATGTTAAACCGCAAAAAACAAAAATAGTGCATGGTGTCGTTGAATGAATTTGAACTTTGACATTTAACATACAAAAATTTGATATAATTGAAACAGATTGAGACATAACGGTTAACAAAAGAAATATTTATTCGGGCAAATCGATAAAACAACTGGAGGTGTTGACAGGTGATCGCTGTCGAGAAGAAAAGAGTTATCGCATTCATCGGTCATAACGGAAGTGGAAAGACGACTTTGTGCGAATCAATACTTTTCACGAACAAAATAATTGAAAGGATGGGAAGTGTTGATCAGGGAAATACGGTATCCGATTTCGATCCCGTTGAGATCGAGAGAAAAACGAGTGTCAATGCAACCGTGCTTAATTTTGAAAAGGCAGAATACAGGTATTTCATGATCGACACGCCGGGTTTTTCAGATTTCATAGGCGAGGTTATATCATCTGTGTTTGTCGCGGACAACATATGTTCGGTCCTCGATTCATCAAGCGGTGTTGAAGTTCAAACGGAGAAAACATGGAGAATAGCGCAAGAATATAACCGCCCATCGATGGTTTTTGTTAACGATATCGATAAAGAATTTTCTAATTTTGATAAAACTGTCGAACAATTCAAAAAACTTTCAAAAAAGCCTGTTGTGATTGTAAACTTTCCACTCGGAGAAGGTACAAATCTCAAAGGCATCGTTGATGTTGTGTCTCAAAATGCACGCCTTTATGCTAACGATAAAGTTTCTGTTTCCGATGTGCCGCCTGAATTCAAAGAAAAACTTCAAAAGTACAGAACAGATCTCGTCGAATCCGTCGTTGAACTTGACGAGTCGCTTATGGAAAAATATCTTGCCGATCAGCCTATAGAGGCGGCAGAGATATCGAAAGCACTTTCAAAAGGATACAGAACCGGTCAAATAGTGCCAGTGTTGTGCGGATCTGCTTTGAAAAGAATTGGAATAAACGAATTCATAGAAGGAGTTCAAAGTTTTGGGGCTTCTCCGCTTGATAACCCTAAAATGGGGAAATTGGATATAAAACCGGATTTATCGGGTCCTTTTGCAGCTTTGATATTCAAAGTCGTCGTCGATCCTTTCATAGGTAAACTGACATATGCGAAAGTTTTGCGCGGTCAGATGAAAGGCGGGGACACGATTTACAACGGATCCACTCAGTCAACCGAAAGGGTAAATCACCTTTATTTTCCAATGGGTAAAAAACAAAATGAAGTCTCGGATGTCAGCGTGGGAGATATAGTTGCCGTTCCCAAATTGAAAGACAGCAAAGTCGGTGATTTTCTTAGCGATCCGGCAAATCAGTTATCGGTAAAGGGAATTTTCGAATTTCCGGAGCCCATGATCTCAAAATCCGTAAAGGCTAAAAATACATCGGAAATAGACAAAATAACGAATGGCCTTACGCGACTCGCGGAATCGGATCCGACCTTTCACATGGAGTTCAACCCCGAAACGGGGGAAATCGTTATTTCGGGTATAGGTAACGTGCATCTTGAAGTCACACTTGAGAAATTGAAGAAAAATTTTGGAGTTGAAGCAGAACTCGGAAAGCCCAAAATAGCTTACAGAGAAACGATAGTAAAAAAATCGAATGCCGAGTACAAACACAAAAAGCAAACCGGCGGACATGGTCAGTACGGTCATGTCAAGATAGAATTAGAACCGCTCGAAAGAGGAAAAGGCTTTGAGTTTGTGGATAAAATTTTCGGAGGCGCGATACCCAAAAACTTCATACCATCGGTTGAAAAAGGGATAAGAGAAGGATTGAAAAGTGGCGTACTCGGAGGATATCCCGTCGATGATGTTCGGGTTATCCTTTACGATGGATCTTACCACGAGGTTGATTCATCCGATATAGCATTCCAGATAGCGGCAATACAGGCATTCAAAATAGGGCTGCAAAATGGGAATCCCACTTTGCTTGAGCCAATAATGAGTGCTGAGATATACGTTCCTGACAAATATGCGGGAGATATCATGGGAGATCTCAATTCGATGCGAGGAAGGATACAGGGAATGGAACCGGCCGAGAATGGCTATCAAGTCATAAAAGCTGAAGTGCCTTTGGCCGAGATACTTGATTTTTCTTCAAAATTAAATTCAATGACAAGCGGTCAAGGATATTTCACGATGAAATTTTCGAGGTATGAAGAGGTACCGAGAAACCTCCAAGACAAAATAATTCAAGATAGAAAGGCCGATCTTGAGGCAAACAAATAAGGCAGATTTTACTCTGCCTTTCTGGTGGAGCCGATGGGATTCGAACCCACGGCCTCTTCCTTGCGAAGGAAGCGCGCTCCCAAACTGCGCCACGACCCCTTGCTTTAAAGAGTTTAACATATAAGGCCTCTGGCCGTCAAGGATTCAGAAAGTGGCATGGACTTGGTTAAGAGCGACAAAAGAAAGGGGAGATCAAATTGAAAATTCAGTACAAGTCAAGAAATGTTGAACTTAGCGACGCGATGAAAAATTATTTTGAAAAGAAAGTTGAGAAACTTGAAAGGTTAATAGAAGATCCTTCCGCCGATATCGAAGTTAAATTTGAAAAAGAACGTGAAAACAACATCGTGGAAGCAACTTTGAAGTTAAGATCCATAATAATAAGGGCAAAAGAGACGACGACCGATTTTTACGCTTCAATAGATGGTTGCATTGAAATCCTTGAAAAGCGTTTTAAAAGATTCAAAGAAAGATATACCACTCTCAAGAGAGAAAAAGTTCAGGTTGCTCAGCCGGAAGTTGAGAAAGAAGAAAAGGTTGTTAAAGTAAAGAAATTTGTGCTCTCACCTATAGACGTTAACGAAGCAATAGTAGAGATGGAAATGCTCGGACATGAATTTTTCGTTTTCAGAAACGTCGATGATGGTCAGATAAACGTGCTTTACAAAAGAGAAGATGGAAATTACGGTCTGATAATTCCCCAATAAAGGGATTTGTGAAATTCAGAATGTTAAGCAAGTGTCAAATTCTTTCAAAAACAGGCATATAAGATGTTTATACATCTTTAAGAGCAAATAAACTGTGTAATCGTTCATTTGCTCTTATTTTCTTTACTATTTATCGTTTTTACAGTATTAAAGGATATTTGACAACTTCGATTTTTTGTTGTATATTTAAGCAATACCGATGTTGATTCGAATTTAGCAGTAACAATGGACATTCCCAACTATTTGATGAAAGGGGGAAACAAAATGAACAAGAAGGAACTGATCGATAAGGTAGCGGAAGAAACAGGATACCACAAGAAGGAGATCAAAGATGTAGTCGAGAGCGTTCTCGCAACCGTCTCAAAGTCACTTGCGAAAGATGAAAAAGTTCAACTCGTTGGTTTTGGAACTTTTGAAGTCGTCAAAAGGGCAGCGCGCGAGGGCAGAAATCCTCAGACTGGCAAGAAGATAAAGATCTCTGAAAGAAAGGTTCCGAAATTCCGCCCGGGAAAAGCTTTTAAGGAAGAAGTGAAGTGAAAAAACGCGCCGTATTGGCGCGTTTTTCTATGGTGAATTGAATGCTGGTTCTAATTTTAATATTGATCGTTGGAATTACCTCGCTCATTTCTCTTTTATGGAATATTCACGTCTTAAGGCATTTTGAAAGAGAAAAAAGAATCGAAGGAAAAATATCTTTGATCATTTATATATCTTTAAGCGTTTTTGGAGTTGCGATATCGGTATTTTTGGTGTTTGTAATTCTATTTAACTTTTTTTGAACTTTCTGGAATTACGATTTAACGTGCTTTACTTCCTTGTTTGTATATACATGTTTCCGCCACCGTTAAAAGCGTAAAAAGGTCTTTGATCTTCTGAAATTGTATAAGGTTTGAAAGATAAAGATGGCTCAAAGGCTATGACATTTTCTTCGGAGATGAAATTCGTTCCTTCTATCCATTTTTTGTAGATTAAGCCCTCGGGAGCAACGAAAACTCCTCCCTTTCCTGTAATCTTAAAAAGAGATTTGTTTTGATCTTCAAAAAAATCCTTTGAACCTCCCCATTCATGGTCTATCGATACATCACCGTAGAAGGCAAATATCGAGTCCGATCTGACGTACAAAGATTGGCCTGAAAGTTCTATAAGATATATGTCTCCGAATTTTTTAGAGGCAAAGATCATCTCAGATGGATAAACATCGACATAAAAAAGAAAAAGACCATGATCGGCATCTTTCCATTTCGTGTTCGTATCAAGAGAAATCACATAATCCATCTTTGAAATGAACCTGTCTCCTATTTCTATAACCACTCTCAAAATCGGATAGTATGGCTTACCAATTATTTCATATCTCATAAAAACACCTTCTCGAGTGAAATCAAAACATTATACCATAATGGAGACGAGCAACGCGTGATCGGTAATCAACAAAGCGGCACATGGCATATATACTTGATCAGCTTTAAATATGAAATATCGTTGGCTCCGGCATTCGCCTTTCGTGACAGCAAATAAGTATTTGCCATTACCGCTTACTTCTCACTATTCACTGTTTTTTCTACGCCCCACCTGCCATGAGCCACGTGCTACGTGCTGTTCATTCATTTCACTTTTAAAAGAGATTTAGTATAGCGTATGGCATATGGCAGAAAAGAAAACAGTGATTAGACATTAGTGATTAGACATTAGTGAAAAAAAGCCAGTGACACGTAGAAAAAAGGAAGTACTTAAGTCGATCCTCGCAATTTGATAAACCGTATCCTTAGTGTCACCCTCGACCTGATCGGGGGTCGGGAATGACAATGTGAGCGATCCTCGCAGTTTGATAAACCATATCCTTAGCGTCACCCTCGGCCTGATCGGGGTCGGAATGACACAGACAAGACTTCTTCATTTTGTCATTCCGGTCGAAGAACCGGAATCGCATTGGAACTTATCCGTAATGTCATTCCCAACTTGATTGGGAATCTCATCCTTACAAAAAAGGCGATTCCCGATGTATCGGGAATGACAATGTGAACGATTCTCGTAGTTTGATAAACCTTATCCTTAACGTCACCCTCCACCTGATCGGGGGTCGGAGAGGGTGAACGATTTCCAATGACATAACTTTTGAAAGTGTTTGTTTTCAATTTGTAATATTTCATTCATTGAAAAGTAAGATTTAAAGAATATAATGAAATTGAAAATCATTAGCAGTTAATATAAGGAGGGATTAAAATGGAAGAAACAAGAGAAATAAGAATACCGTTGATAGGTGAAAAAGCACCGGAATTTGAGGCTGTGACGACAAAGGGTAAAATAAAACTTTCCGATTTTTTAGGCAAATGGGTAGTCCTCTTTTCCCATCCTGCTGATTTTACGCCAGTTTGCACGACAGAATTTGCCGCTTTCGCCGAAAAACAAGATGAATTCAAAAAACGCAATGTTCAACTTATCGGACTTTCCATAGACAGCGTATATTCACATATAGCATGGATAAGAGAAATTCAAAAATATTTCGGCTTTAAAGTAGACTTCCCTGTCATCGCCGATCTCGACATGAATGTTGCACATCTTTACGGTATGATCCATCCGGGAAGCGGAAAAACCTCGACTGTGAGGACGGTCTTTGTCATCGATGACAAAGGCATTGTAAGGGCTATTTTGTACTATCCTGCCACAAATGGAAGAAATATAGAAGAGATCTTAAGACTTGTAGATGCACTTCAATACACGGACAAACATGGTGTTGCCACCCCGGCAAACTGGAAAGTTGGAGAAAAGGTTATCGTTCCGACGCCGCTTACCGTTGATGATGCAGAAAAGAGAATGAAAGAAGATTACGAGAAAGTAGATTGGTTCCTCGCTTTTAGAAAATACGAAAAGTGAGAATGAGGCGCTTAAGCGCCTCATCTTTTTTAGAGGTTATAGATATGAAAAAGATCATGAAAAAGATGGATCAAAAAACGATTTCAGATGGCAAATCCGTACTCGATAGGACAAGCAAAAAACGTGGCATGAAAAGGTTGCTTCCCTTTTTAGGTCCTGCTTTTATTGCTTCAGTTGCGTATGTGGATCCCGGAAATTTTGCAACGAATATTCAAGGCGGCGCGACCTTTGGATATGAATTGTTGTGGGTCATCCTCTGGGCAAATTTAATGGCCATGTTTATACAGGCACTTTCGTCCAAACTCGGCATAGCGACGGGTAAAAATCTCGCAGAGTTGATAAGCGAAAGATATCCCAAAGGAATCGTTTGGTTCTACTGGATTCAAACTGAAATAATAGCGATTTTTACCGATCTTGCCGAGTTCATAGGGGCATCAATCGCTTTTCAGTTGCTTCTCGGAGTTACACTTGCGGTAGGAGCAGTACTTGCAGGAATTGCAACGGTTTTCATACTTTTATTTCAAAATTACGGTTTTAGACCGTTTGAAGCGATCATAACTGTCTTGCTTGGAGTTATAGCCTTTTCTTACATAAGCGAGATTTTTTTGAGTAAACCCAATGGTTTTGGTATCTTGAACGGTACGATGATTCCGAAATTCAGCGGTGTGGAAAGCATATACATGGCTGCCGGTATACTTGGAGCAACTGTTATGCCCCACGTCATATATCTGCATTCCGCCTTGACCGAAAACAGAATAAAGGCTGATGATGAAAGCCAAATGAAAAGGCTGCATAAATTCAACATATTAGACGTTTTGATAGCCATGGGCATAGCAGGCTTCGTCAACATGGCAATGCTCATGATGGCGGCATCAACTTTTCACTTTACGGGTCATCAGGAAGTATCGAGCATATCGACTGCCTATATGACGCTTATTCCGTTGCTCGGCGCAGGTGCAGGCCTTATATTTGCCTTATCTTTACTTGCCTCCGGTCTTTCATCTTCGGCCGTTGGAACCATGTCAGGGCAGGTACTCATGCAAAGTTTCATGAAGTTCAAAATACCCATCTGGATAAGAAGGCTTGTCACAATGATACCGTCATTTGTGGTGATCTTTTTGGGAATGAATCCAACCAATGTGCTTGTTTTTAGTCAGGTAGTTTTAAGTTTTGGCATAATCTTTGCGCTTTTTCCACTCATTCAGTTTACGAAAAACAAGAAAATCATGGGAAATCTTGTCAATACGAAATTGACAAACGTCATGAGTTGGATCATAGCCTCTTCCATAGTTTTTTTGAATGTCTTTTTGATATACCAGACAATCTAATCTCGGCCAAAATATCTATCGAGCCTTTTGAATTCTATCGAATAAACGAGTGGCCTACCGTGCGGACATGACCAAATCTCTAATTTATCAAGGTCTGAAAGTAACTGTGATATTTCCTCATCTGAAATTTTTTCGCCTGTCTTTATAGCCATCTTACATGCGACATCGGCGAAAAATGCCTCTTTCGGATCCTTGGCAAAAGATATCCTGAAGTTTTCTATCGTCGAAACAAAAAGTTCTGCCCAATCTTCAACGTTTTTTATCGAAGGAACGCTCAAAAGCATTCCATCTTTGAATTCAAAGCCAAAACCTTTTATCTCCAATTCGTGATCGACGAAAACATCCCTTTGAATTTGATTCAATTCAACTTTTACCGGATTTATGAGTTTTTGAGATGAAAGTGTCTGTAACCTTATTCTGTCAAAGATGATCCTCTCATGAGTGGCATGTATGTCTATGATGTATATCGCACTTTGTCCGTAAGACAGCAAATACCTTCCCTTCAAAATCCCCATAGGTTTAGTTTGAGAAAGTTTTTCTCTCTCATCATTTCTTTGAACTTCATATTTTCCAGATGCGTGATCGAAATCAAGATCGAAGTTAGAAAAAGTTCTTTCATCTTTTTGAGAATAAGTACTCTCTGGTTCACCTCTTGTGGTTTTAGGTTTCTCCTCGTACGTTTGAAAAGGTGATTCTTTACTTTCAAAGTTAGACGCCCTTTCAACGGGTATCTCGAAGATGGATGGAGAGGCCAAGGCATGCTTTACAACGGTCGCTATACTGCCAAAAACCCGCGATTGATCGCTGAATTTCACCTCTAACTTTTGTGGATGGACGTTAACATCGATGACCTGAGGCGGGACTTCTATAAAAACAACCGCCGTTGGGAATTCTCCTTTTTTAAGATGCTCTGCATATCCAGCCTCAATGGCTTTGAGCAAAAATGGACTTTTCACATACCTGCCATTCACAAAAACAACTTCATTTAAGCGATTTTGCCGTCCGACATCCGGAGCGCTTATATACCCGTATATTCTCATACCGCCTATTTGTTCGTCTATCTTTGTCAAATTTTGATCGCCGAAGATTATCTTGACTCGATCTTCAATCTTTGATTCTTTTGGGATGTTGTATATCCTTTCTCCGTCTCTTGCATATTCAATTGATATGTTAGAAGATAAAATGAATTTTTCGACTATCTCCGTGACCATTCTTGATTCGACCGAAACAGAACTCAAAAATTTCCTTCTTGCAGGCACGTTGAAAAACAGATCGCTGACTGTCACACGCGTGCCCTTAGTCTTTGCAACCGGAAAAGTTTCACCAACTATCCCGCCTATAACCTCTATGACGTGCCCCGTTCCATCGGTTGTGTTTGAACTTTCGATCTTCATCTTCGAAACGGCCCCTATCGAGGCAATGGCTTCACCCCTGAAACCAAAAGTTAAAAGGTTAAAAATGTCATCAAAAGTTTCTATCTTTGACGTTGTATGGGGAAGTACGGCGATCTTCAAATCTTCCTCACTCATGCCAATTCCATCATCATCAATTGTTATGGAAGACTTTCCACCGCCATCTATTGAAATTTTCACCTTCGATGCATGAGCGTCGATGGCATTTTCAATGAGTTCCTTGACGACAGAAGCAGGGTGATCGACGACCTCTCCTGCGGCAATCCTTCTCACGACTTCTTCCGGCAATTTCATTATCATGATCTTTTCTCCATAGCCTTGAATAAAATGACGGCCACACTTACAGAGACGTTTAAAGAGTCCATCTCGCGAGCCATAGGTATAGAAACTTTGTCATCGCAACTTTCGGCGACAAGTTTTCTTATGCCCTTTCCTTCGTTTCCAAAAACAAAAGCGATAGGTCCTTTAAGGTCAATTTCAAAATAAGGCTTTCCATCCATCATAGCAGCGTAGACCCAGATATTTCTTTTTTTCAACTCTTCTATCGTTCTCGAAAGATTCGTCTCGATGGCAATTGGCATTCTGAAGGCATATCCGGCGGAGGCTTTTAGAACGGCTGGCGTGACCGTAACGCTTCCGTGCTCGGGAATAATTATGAGATCGACTCCTGCACCGTAAGATGTTCTTATTATCGCACCGAAATTTTGCGGGTCTTGAATTTGATCGAGAATCAAGACAAACGGATCATGATCAAGCGCATCAAGCACATCGAAAGTTTGAGAATAGACGAAATCCTTTATCTTCGCGGCAATGCCCTGATGATCTTTTGAATGTGTAACCTCATCAAGTTGTTTTTCGTCTAAAACCTCGATCTTTATATTTCTTTCGTTAATCTGCTTTTGTAACTGCTTCATCTCGCCAGAAAAATTCGCATCTGACATGAACACCTTAGATATATATATACCACTCTTGAGAGCCTCGTCGATGACATTTCTTCCGTAAATTATCATGATCCACCTCGGTTAATTATAACATGAGTACGTGGAAAGCAACGTATGGCGCATGAGATATGGAGAAAAAAGGAATTAAGAATTAGAGATTAAAGAAAAAACTATGACCGGTAATGAGCAACGCGTAATCTTTGAAAACAAAAACGAAAGCAATCCTTCACAAAATTTTCCTTGCTTTACGCTCTTTGATATGTTATACTGTTTAAAGATCATAAAAAATTGATTGAAATATCAAATAAACCTCCGTAAATGATATCTAAAAATTAAAAACAATGTGCTATAATTTGTGAAGATCCAGCCGAGGTGGTGGAACTGGCAGACACGCAAGATTCAGGTTCTTGTGGGTGTATAACCCATGCGGGTTCAAGTCCCGCCCTCGGCACCATGAAACTCATTTTTATTTCATTAAACCGTTGACAAATAAAGGATTTAAGTATATAATTTCTTGAAAGAGTTTTTTAATCTCCCATAAAGGGGGTTTGATAGTATGCAATGTGTTTTTTTAAATGAAAAAATGTATTTACATCTCGAAGGGAGGTGTTTTCCTGCAACCCACAGGGTGAGCAGGGAAATCGATGAGTAAAAAGATCTTAGGTCTCGTTGTCTCTGTGGCACTGCTTATGGTTGTGCTCTCGGGCTGTTTCCTTTTGCCCCAGATAGACACACATATGCCGGTTGTTGTAATAAACTCTCCGACATATGGTCAAGTCTTTACAGTGCCAACCCAGCAAAGTACCACAAGTGTTACAGCCAATATTACAGTCTATGCAAGCAGTGGAATTCAGTCTGTCCCGGTTTCTATCGTACAGAACGGGCAAACACTTACAACCGTTAATGCGAATGGTCCTTACGGCCAAAACACTGGTAATTTCACATGGACCTTCAAAAATTTGTCAGTCGGAACTTACACTTTGACTGCTCAGGCTTACAGTCAATGTAAAACTCCGAGCAACCTTATGTCAACGAAGTTTACAATAACTTCTACACAGGTTGTGACGCC
>Ga0078972_1010520_pt1 | contig 17229 bp, 22 predicted proteins | sample YelNatPaOPGAMG01_FD_67568 | JGI IMG/M metagenome (GOLD analysis project Ga0078972, IMG submission 67568) | Hot spring thermophilic microbial communities from Obsidian Pool, Yellowstone National Park, USA - OP-RAMG-01 (SPADES assembly) (version 2) | ecosystem: Environmental > Aquatic > Thermal... | reverse complement strand
CGTATGTGCCGGCTGGTGCATCTAACGGGATGGCGTAGGGCACCCTGTAAAGTCCAGGTGAAACGTTTTGAACAGAGTCTGTTAGGTTTGCGTAGGCTGTTGCGTTAAAGTATAAGGTTGCTTTGACTGTGGCGTTTTCAACGGGCTTGCCTAAGTAGGATATTAGTATGTAGAATTCGGCTATTTCTCCGTTAAAGTGGATTTGGCCGACGCTTACCTGAACGTCTAATTTTAGTCCTATGTTGACGTGGTGCACCACCATGATGATGACGGTGTGGCTGTTGCATAATCCACTATTGTCCTTTACGGTTAGCGTGACTGGAAATACTTTGGGTTCGCTAAATTTGTGGCTAACTATAACGCCTTCGTCTGTGGCGCCGTCGCCGAAATCCCATAGATAGTTAACTATAAACCCGTCGGGGTCGTAAGACCTGGAAGCGTCAAATGTTACAGCCTCATCTACACTGGGCGTGCTTGAGGAGCATGTGAAGGATGCCACTGGACTTGAAGCGCCGTAAACGGCAGACGTGCTAATCGTTGCCATTTGAAGCGTCAGCAGCGTCAAAACTAATAGTGCCAATATTCGTGCCTTCTCCATTTCTACATTCTCCACCATTTTGACTAATTACTATTTATTAAAGGCATTTAAAAACTTCATTTTATACTTCGATATATATGCAAAAAGAGTTTAACGCAGAGGAAAAAGTTGAGGATTACTCCATAAATTTTAAAAATCAATTTTTGTCTAAATGTTGTTTTTAGTCGGGTAGGCTTGCTCTATTTATTTGGGGAGGACATGCCTCTCGACTCGTGCCTCGCCCAGAGGCACCTTAATTAATTCTAGGAGTTGGGGGCTCCCACGGAGCCGGAGGGCGCGCTCTAGAGTTGATATATTCTTAAATATTTATAACACTTTGATAGTTCTTTAGAGGAAGAAGAATTATATGGTGACTCGGCGAGAAGAGGAAAAACGTTTGCTTAAAAGGTCTAAGGATTTTCTTGAAACCGCTGAGTATCAAATAGGTAAAGGTTTTTACGATTTAGCGGCTTTTAGCCTTGAGCAGGCGTTGCAGCTTTTTTTGAAGGCGAAGGTTTTGGCGGAAGGGGTTGACTATCCTAGAACTCATAGTGTTAGGGCTCTTTTGGAAATACTTTCAGAGCTTGTTCCAGTGGATAAAAAGTCTAGTGTGAAGGGGGTTTTAGAAAATTATTTGTTGGAGTTGGGTGTGCTTGAAGATGCTTATATAACTTCGCGGTATTTGATGAGGGAGTTCACTAGGCAAGAAGTTGAAAAGTTGGCGAAGGCTGTTAAGGAGATTATGAAGATTGTCGCATGAGTTTTTGGTGAAAACAGCGCTTAGAAGAAGGGAAGCTTTCAATAAATTGGAGGAGCATTTAGATGTTATAAAAAAGACTGTTCGCAAGCTTGATCCGGAAGCTGAAATTTTCATTTTCGGCTCGGTTGCGGAGAATAGGTATAACTATTCAAGCGACATAGATGTTTTAATCATTACCAGAGTACATCCAGGTGTTGTCCATCTGGAACTTTGGAAGGCGGGAATAAAAGATCCATTTGAGATTCATGTGCATTCTCCAGAAGAATTCGCGTTTTACGAAGAAAGAACCACCCTCATAAAAGTTTGAGAATGTACGTGGCCTGTTCCTGTTCGTCACGTCTCATATAAATAAAATGTTTTTGTAAAAATTGTTGTTTTGGTTGCGTTTTTATATTATGTGTGGGCTTATGGATTAGATTGGTGGTTTTGCGTGTTTTTAGTTAAGGTTTTATTCAATTTTTCAAGCCATTTGGCGATGTGCTTTATGAAGTTTTAAAAATCTGGCAGTTTCTTTTGTAGAAATTCGTAAACTAGGTTTAGGTTTATGGAGGCGTAGTCGTTAACTAGGAGGTTTCTGAAGCCTATCATTGAGGCTTTTCTCAACTCTTTCGGTAGATGCCTAAGTTGCATTTATTATTGTCATCTCGCCATTTTTATGGTTTAATTTAAATTAAACGTTTTCTCGGGTTTTTAGAGAAGTTTTCTGTTTTTGTGTTGTTGTAAGATGAATCGGCGCTACAACAACATTTGGTATACTTTAGTCAATAGAGTGTTGGTGTTTGTGAAAAGTTTATTAAGATAAACTCGATGTGTTTAGCCTTATTCTTGCTTGTTTTTCGGAAACTTTTCTATTGTTTCCATGATTTTGACGTAGGTTTCGATGCTGCATCTCCATCCTGCATAAACCATCTCGTTTATGGCTTGCTTAGCCTTTTCCTTCGTAATAACTTTTTCAGAAACCGCTTTTGCTAATATGTAGGGTGTGCCTGCATAGGATATTCCATAGACTTTAGCTGTTTTCCTTGCCACTTCATCGTCTATTATGGCTGTTCCGCCATGTTCCTTGGCTATTGTTAGAACTTCGGCGTCGGCCCTATGAAGCCCTTTTGCCTGCAAGAGGGTTTCTAGAAAAACCTTGTTTTTAGGCTCGACAATTTTGAAAACGCCTTTAAGAAATAGTTTTTCTAAAACTGTGGCGTCTGCAACGCCTTTGCGTTTCCCTTCGTCCACTACTTCCCTTTTAACGCTTGGAGAGGTTAGTTTCTCATTTTTCAATTCTTCAAAAATCTTGCTTAGCCCAATCTTTGTTAAGTAGATGAGTGGAGTGGCGTTGAAAATAAGCGGCTTCACTTGGATTTCGCCGCGGCGGCTTCTTTAAACTCCCTTTCGATTTCTTCAGGCGTATATCTAACCCATTCGATGTTGCGTTGCTTTACGAGGTCTGCGAATTCCCATAGGGGAAGCTTGGCTATTTCAGCTGCCTTAGCAAAAGTCACTTTTCCTTCGCGGAGCAGCTCTAAAGCTGTTTGTTTGCGCCATTCTCCTATGCCTAATTCAAGAAGGGTTCTTACGGCTGTGGCCTTATCCAAACCTTCCCGTTCAATCACCATTTGAATTTCCTTTTCGATTTCTTCTGGAATCCTAACAGCCAAGGGCTTAAGCGTCAAACAGTTCACCGTATACAAATGATAGCAAACGCATACATAAGGATTACGCACAGACTAAAAAGGAATATGATGTTTTGGTGGATCGCTATCTAGGCGTTTTTGGTTAGGTTGTCAGATGATATCTGTTTAGTTTTGGGAGGTTAAATGGCCTCAGGTTTGATGCGTGTTAAGCCCGGTACTTTATCATAGGCTTGGTCGAAGGAGATAATTTTTCTATCATGTTTTAGTGCAGTTGCGGCATAATGCGAGTTAAAAAATGTTAGGTTTAACGTTTGCCTTAAATATACGCTTGCAACAGCCACGTCAGGAGTTAGCGCAATATATTTTACATGTGGTAATGCTGCTATGGCTGCTAGGTCTTTGAGAAGTTTGTCTTCCATTTTTTCCCACCGAATTAAGGTTTTTTCTATGTTAGGATCTGTTTTATTAAGCATTCATCATACCTTCTTAATGCTCTGCTAAAATCTAGGTATTCGCTTTCAGCCCTTGCTTCAAACTTTATTCTTTCCTTCTCGTCTCTTGTGTAAATGATTTTGCCATACTTTATTATTTGGTGTTTTAGCATTGGGGGGGCTGTGTTAAGGATTATCAAATCCAAATTGTCTCCCACAGTTCCGGATAGTTTGTTAACCATGTATAAGTAGTATTCAAACAGGTTTTTTGGAGTTTCAGAAAGTAGAATAGCTATATCAACATCGCTTATTTTAGTGTTCAATTTTTTAGCTTGGGAGCCGAAAAGGTAGGCAACTAAAATTTTCTCCTCGCTTTTGAAGATTTTCCTCAATGCTTCCATGATTTCTTTTTGCATTGTTTCATCACTTTAAATTAAGTTTAAGGGCTATTTATTATATACGGAGTGTTCAAACATATTCCACTATCCTTGTCTACAAAAATGGTTCAAAATGGCAAAGAAAAGGCTGGCGCTGAAACTGAACAACCCAAGGCTGCTTAAAATAACCTTTACAACCTTCCGCCATTGGAAGGGCACAATGGAATATCATAGAACCCACGACTTACTCCACGTAAAAAAGCTGTTAGGCGCGCGCGCAAAAGTTAGGCTTCCAGTATACCGAGAAAAAGCCCAAATATACGTGGCTACATTTCGACAGACAATGTTATAACTGGACAATAGCCTCCTTCACGGGTTTCTGCTCTTTTTCTACCTTCCAAGCCTTGAAAATTTTGTAAATTTTCCAGGCATTAAACACGACTATAACGAGAAGGAAGAATTGATACCACGAGAAGGCTGGAACTCCTAAACGTGTTCCACCACTGACCTCACAGTCGATTGTGTAGGTTAATAAGCCCTGATAAAGGTAAGCCTTGCCCTTGCCAACATATTTCTCGTGGAATTGTAAGTCTGCATACATGCCGTGGATGGTTGCTTGGGGTGGAGTGGCACCCGGTTGCCAAAAAGTGAAGGAACCCCACAAACTGAAAACAATAAACCCCACGAGAATCACGTTTAAAACAATGTAGAAAACAAGGTTTAAATCGATTTTCAGAGCGAATTTTCCTTCCTTAACTGGTTTCTCTTCTTTGGGTTGTTTTTCCTCTTCGCAGGAGCCAAGAGGCAACATTAAAATTATTAGGATTACCAGAAATAGGAGGAAGAGGACGTACATGTTCCTCTCTGAATGAAGGAACAGGGACAAGTTTCCAACATAGGGGATTCTTGCCACAACTTTGCCAATGAGGAGGGTTGAATTCCAAGGTGAGAATTGGTCTTTTTCGCCTCCGCTAGCGTCGCCGGCTGTTGTAATCATGTAGTAATTTCCTGCCGGCTGTATTTTCACTGCTCTGTGAACTATGAGGTTGTCTGTTTTACTCGGATCCCTAAAAACGAGGATGTGTCCATAATATTTGCTTGCATTTATCTGGGACGGATCTATCTTTTGGACTATTATGAGGTCTCCTATGTTTAGGGTTGGAAGCATGCTTCCAGAAGCCACTGCTAGGGCGGGGTACTCGGTGCCTAAGGCAGCTTGGGCGCCATAATAGAAGCCTAAAACCACGAGGAAGAGTAGGGCTATTGTTATTACTGTTTGGAAGTATTCGTTTTTCCAAAGCCTTTTAAGGGTTTCAACTGCCAATTTCGTGCCTTCTATGGGCTATTTTGTTCTTTTCAATAAGCTTCCATGTTTTAAAACTTAACGCTTTAAGGGGTGAGAAATAAAAGGGGGGATTGTGGAAGATTTAGGGCTTATATTTCTATGCCTTCAGCGCCAAGTTTTACTTTGCTTACTATCCCCTTAAACTTCTTTCCGCATTTGGGGCATTCATACATGCCGAAGACCGTCATGGTTATTCGCATTTTCTTGTCTGGGAAAGGTGCGATAAGCTCCCATGTCTTATAGGGGTCTTTAGCCTCTGTTCCGCATTCGGGGCAAACATTCTGCTGCTTTGTTTTCGGCATGAAGGTCGCCGGCTAGAGACGCCCTTTTATGCGTCTAGACCTTTTTCTTGCTTAATACTTCGCGGAAAGGCTTTTTGCATTTGGGACAGTCGAAAAGGCCTATTTCCAACTGCATCCTTTTGCCCGACTTGTCGGGGCGGCCAGCCATAGTCCACTTCTTCTTTGGGGTGTTTACGACGGTTCCACATTTAGGACATTTACCCATTTATTTTCCTCCAACGTCCTCGATAACCATGGTTTTCTCATGATGATAGATAAATAATTTTCCATTGTTTCCGACTTTAAAAGCTCTGTTAGAGGGTTTAGTTTTAACATTTCCATCGCAAAATCATACTGAAAACGTTTGCCTCATTAATTCTCCACTTGTTTGCTGTAGGCAAAAAATGGAATCAACAATAAGGCGAGGGCTCCTAGAAGCATAAAATAACTTTGGTAATTTCCACTTGGAATGAAGAGGCACGTGGGTATGAGGTTTATAATCCTTCCAATCATTAAGCCTATTTCCATTAGGACTAGAATGCTTGCGTAGTATTCTCGGCTGAAAGAGTCGCCGTAATGGGCGAACCACGAAATGGTGAAAGCGCTGGCCAAGCCCGACAACGCGGATAAAAGCACTATGTGTTGTGGTGTAGTGGCAAATCCTATTAGGAAAAACCATGCAGCGTTTAACAAAACTCCTATAGCTGCGGATTCAACGCGCCTCATTTTAACGTCTGAAAGCCAATTAACAAGAAACGTTATGGCGGAAATTACAATGCTGCTTATGGCTAGGACAAAACCCATTCTTGAAAGAGTCTCTGAAACTCTGCTAACAAAGAGGGGGTAAGCAAGCCAATGAGCCTCCACCAACCCAAAAACCACGAAGGTTAAAAAGAAAATGGATAATTTCCCCCCTCTTGGAACAGATAGGCGATAGATTTCTTTCCTAAACTTAACTTGCATGAAAAAGATTAAGGAAATAAAATAGAGAACTATGGCCAAAAAGACTAGAGCGGGAAAACCAAAGCTTTCTATAATTAGTCCTCCCGCGGCTGGGCCGGCAATGCTGGCAATGGACGGAATTATTATGGAGAAGAGGCTTACTGAACGCGCTCGGATGTTCGACTCGCTGAGCCTAAACTGTAGGAGGTTGAAGCTTGGCCAGAAAGTGGCTATGCTCAACCCATAGGCAACGCCAAGCAAAATGGGGTTCTTAACATACATTAGAAGCATGTAAAATGCCGTGGTGGAAAGCACGCCGAAGCATATTATCCTCTCAAAATTCTTAATGAACCTAAGCAGAATTGTCGGTAGAAACCCTATTATCATAAATGTGATTAGAAGCAGGGCTGCTATGTCGCTTATGCCAAGTCCAAGCCTTATGTAGTAAACTGGGAGAAACATGCTTGTCAAATTGCTGGAAAGGAAATATATGCTCGAGGCAACCCCAAGTTTTTTGAAATCGCCTAACCGCAATTAAACCAGTCCCGCGCGTCAGGAACGCTATTCGAGGAGTTTGCTGTACCATATGTAGGTTTGGCTCTGTTTAAAGCCGAGCTTTTCCATAAAATGCATGCCCGCCTGGTTTGTGCCTTCCACGTCGACAATGGCTATGCGGGCGCCCTTCTCCTTGAAACGCTTTTCCAGTTCTCGGTAAAGCCTTTTGCCTACACCCTGCCGTCGCCGCATTTTCTTAACGCCGGCCCAGACAAAGTAGCCGTAAGTCCATGGGCTGAAGGGCCTCTTCAGTATAGTGCCTAACGCGAATCCAACAATCTTTTTCGTGTTGGCGTCTTCAGCCACTAGGCATAGTTCCGGGTCTTCTTGGAAAAGCGAAAGCAACTCGTTTACATTCCATGTGCGATATGTAAACTGCAACTGCGAAGGCGTGAAAATTTTCTCGCTTAAGTGCCAAACTTCAGGCAAATCCTCTAAGGTCATCTGCCTAATCTCAATCTCGGTTTTACGTTTTCTCACACGTTTACGCTTTCTATTCGGTTTTCCAGTCAAAGGAGACATTTAACCCTTTATTTTAGAAAGCAATGCTATAAAACATTTAATAGACATTGATGGAACGGTTTTCAATGTTTAAATGTATTTTGGGGGCTTTGTGATATAAACATAACCAGCTGACGATTTCCAAAGAAACTTGATGTCGGGCGCCACAGCCTACATCTACTTCCAATACCAACACTCAACTAAAGAAGTGGTAATAATTCCAGAATTCCAATCAGCCCTAATACCAACACTGCTTATGCTGTCAGCAATCTCAGCCTCAATAAAGAAACTGTCCCATAGAAAAACCAACTAGCCTCCCTTTTTCCATCCCATTAACCCAATAAATGGAGAGTGGTGAAGGCTTGTTAAAACAGCTAGTGGGCAAGCAAAATCTAGAGGGGGACTATCCCTATTGGTTGTTTTCAGCTTCAAAAATGTTTTTACCCCGTTAAACGCTTAATTGTTGGTTGGTGAATCTGGTGCAGCTTTCACCTTTAAGCGAAGCGGTTAGGCGGACGTGCAATGTGCTTAAGATTGGGGCTTCCATGCAGGTTTTAGACTACGAACAGCGTTTCTCCTCTTTGAAGAGTTTTTCCGAAGATTTGCTTTCAAATCTTGTTAGAATGGGATTCAATGTTAAGGAAGCTTATGAAACGGCTATTCAATTTTTTGGCGGTTCTTCCGTACGTTTTGCGGGCATAGATGGAACCATGTATTCGCGGCCTCTTTTCGACCTTGTGGTTTTCTTCGGCGGCGCTTACGCCTCCACTGGAACATTAACCTTCCATGAGGATAAGCCTCCAACCGTAAAGTATGACGAGAGAACAGTCCGCCATGGCGCTGGAATATCCAGCGTGGTGCCCATATACGTGAATGAAATTCCAGATGTGGATCAAGCCTTTTTTGAGGTTTCCCAGCCGGATGAGGTGAGCCTTGCAAAACCGCTCACAGAAGAGTCGATTATCAATAATGCGACGGTTGCCAATTGGATTATGACCTTCGCTGAATATTATTTGGCTTATAAGCTGGCTGTGGACGTCGAAAAGAATGTTCGAATAATTTTTTTGGATAGAAGCCTATCCATTGAGCGGGCAAGCCTCCTTTACGACACTTCGAAGCGGGCTTTGTGGGAGGTGAAAAGCAACATATTAGGCTATGAGATTGAGGGAGAGCCAATAGACGTTAACGATTTGACGATTGCAAGGCAGTATGTATGCAACCAACGTTTAGGCTTGCCTCCTCCAAGAGCAGACTACCTCCGCTACGCCATAATAGAGCTTCTTAAACGGAAAGGCGCGCTGACCAAAAAACAGATTCTAGCAGAATTTGACATAAAAGACGAGAAGAGAGCCAAAAGAGTTGAACGCGCTTTAAAGAATCTTTTGAAAAACGGTTTTTTAAGCGAAAAAGGTGAAGTTTACGCCTTAAACCAAAAGTATGCAGGAACTTGGGAGCGCATCAAAAAACTGGTTGTAAGCATAGGCGACAGATTCTTTTTCGCAGAAAATCCCGAAACCAGCAACCTCATGAAAATAGTGAAGGGTGGAAAAGAGCATTGGCTTACAACCCTTGACATAGCTTTTTTGACGCTTTTCACCTTACACATGCTCATGGAAGAGTGCTGGAATAGGCGTATACTGCTTATAGGCTTGACCAAGGACACAGCGGCAAGAGACTTTAAGCGTCAGCTTATCCCAATAATGTGCAACAACGACCTGTTAAAGGCGAAAATTTCCCAAGAGGAGTTGGAGAAGCTTCCAAACACGGATCGCATGATCCTCCAGTCGGCAAGCATTTTAAACGCGGATAAAATCTCGCCGCCCTGGAGCCTTATAGAGTATGATTCAGCCTTCAGAACCATGGTTTTGGACAAGCAGAACAGGAAGGGCTACGTTTCAGGAGCTATAAAAAACAAGATAGGCTTGGAAAGGGTTTTCCTAAAAACCTATGTGCAGCTAAGCCAAGCTAAAACTGATCCGATGTTGCGAAGCAACGTTCTCCTGGTAGACCGCCTCGTCTACCCAGAATATGATTATAAGCCTGAAACAACCGTGGAGTTTTGGAACGAGCTTAGCGACGGCGCAAAAGAACCCGTTGAAGTAATCCTATTCGTTGACAAAAGCGTGCCTAACAAACTTCAAAACTTAACCATGAGCATTTTAGTGGCTATGGCGCCATCGAATATTCCAGAAGCCTTTGGCCACAACACGCCGCTTTTCATCGCTGACAAAATTGCCAAATGGAATTATAGCCAATTTAAACGTGTTGTGGATACCACCGCCGAATGGATCCTCAACAACCATAAATTGAGAAGATTCATATTCTACATGAGCACGTTTAGAGAGAGGCGAACAGCCATTGAAGCCGCGAGAAGAGAACAAATTTAACAGCCTATGCTTCACAGACTTCAACGGAAAATTCCGCGCTAGGCTGGCCGCTGTGATGCCCCGCTTCTTCGGCGGAGCGGAAGAGTCCAAACTGGCGGGGACAAGTGCCCGCTACCAGTGCCGCATAAAAGTGGAATACCAAAGAGACTTGATGGGACTGTTGGAGGAGGGCATGCTCCTAGCCGTTAAAAACTTTAAGCAGGCGCTTTTAGGCGAGGAACGCTACACGCTTATGGAGATAAGCCGCGTTTGGCCTGAACACTTCGGCTTGAGGGGTCTATCAGACCATGGCTATTATCCCATGCAGTTTGAAATCATAGAACAGTCGGAAGCGGATTGGCTTACAGACGACCGTTCAACCATGATGATTCAGATAGACGCCATCCCCATAAACTACGACCTGGTTATAGGCGGAAACTGCGATTACAGGTTTGTTAAGGGCTTCTCCTATCCCGTGGTGGGCAGCCCCGTTTACATTTTAAACGGTGAAATGATAAACCGCATGTATAACCAGAAAATAACCGAAAAGCTTGGCGTAGACCCATCCAAAACGGTGGAGGATGCAAGGCTTGACCCAAGGCTTGGAGTTGTCAAAATGTTTCAGATAAGCAACACCGTCATCCCCATATATGTGGATTTTGAAAAGCTTGTCCGCTACCATTTTGGGGTTTTCGCCTTCACGGGCGGTGGAAAAAGCAACCTCATGTCCAACATTTTGAGGCGCATTTTACTACACACAAGCGACGTTAAAGTTGTGGTTTTTGACATAAGCTGCGAATACATATTCCTCCTCTTAGATCTGCTTGCAGATGAGGCGATTCCAGCAAAGGTTATTCTCGAACATAGAATCGACTCCATAGAACAGTTTTTCAACTCCGTTGTCAAGCCCCGCGAATACGAGATGGATGAACGCATAAAGGCTGGATTAAAGCGTATAATGGAGCAGGCCAAAGTGGCTTTCTACACGAGGCCCAAGCAGAAGATTCCCACCTACACCCAGTTTTTAGACGAGTTAAGCGAGCAGCGGAAGGGCAACGCAGACAAACCCCACTATTTAAACGCCATTGACAGAATCCACGACGCCATACTAGATTATGTGGAAACCCATGGACTCAGCGAAAACCAAGAAGTAAGCGAAGACTTCGTCAAATACATCGACAAAATCTGTGTGGAAACAATGGAGGAGTTCAGAGTCCACGACAAAAGCGCCCTATACGCTTGGGCAACAACAAGAACAACCATACTAGACCAAATAAGAAAACGCCAAGAAGAAATGAAAGAGGAGACAGGTGGACTCACAGCTGAAAAAATAAGGGAGCTCCTCGAAGGCGACACGAGGCTTGTGTGCATCTCCATATCAGACCCAACAACCATAAAAGAGCTGGTCATAACTTTAACGCATGACTTGCTCATCCGCAGAAAACGCATGTTCCAAGTGAAACCTTACATCCTCCTAGTCTTCGACGAAGCCCAAGAATTCATCCCAGAACTTTCAGGCGCGGCGGGCATAGACAAAAAATGCAGCAAACAGGTAGAGACTCTTCTCCGTCAAGGCCGCAAGTATGGTTTGGGCGTTTGCATGGCCACCCAACGCATAGCCTACCTAAACACCAACGCCTTACAACAGCTGCACACGTACTTTGTAGGCACACTCCCCCGCCCATATGACCGTGCATTAATAAGCGACACCTTCATGATAGACAAAGGCATACTGGAGAAAACCCTAGAATTCGCGCCCGGCGAATGGCTCTTATCCAGCTACATAGCAACAGGCATAGAAAACGTACCAATATTCATCAAGGCAGACAACGCAGAAAAAGAAATAGAAAAATTCCTAAGAAACACGTCTTAAGCCCCATTTTCACCGGAATGGTTCAAATGCCTTTCGTAATAGTAAGGTTCCTAAGAAAATTGCAAAACAATGGATTTTAAGACATGAAAAAGACGGGCTTGACGAATATAAAGATATCCACTTTCTTAAAATTCCATTACGAACTGCAAAACTATGAGCATACGCCTGAAAGCCTACTTTTATTTAACATGCACTTTCAAAAACAGGAGGGCAACCTATGAAAGCAAGTTTTTGGGTTAGAGAAATAGATGAAAAAGTTACACAAGGCATGAAACTACCTGCGACTATGATTCTCTATGCTGTAGACATGGAACACATGGTTTTAACAGCTAAACCTAACAAGACTTTAGAGGAAAAGGCCATCACAAAAATGGAAGTAAGGGTCGTCTAGGAGTAAAATAAGCATGTGATTCTTATTCGAATGAAAATATGCAATTTTTATCGGCTTGATGAAAGTGATTACACCTTTTGGTCTCCGACAAAGACCCAACAACCATTATGATAGCAATCTAGCAAAATTTCTCGCAAAATTAAAGGATAAAATAGAGTAGAAAGAAATTGATTTAGGCTAGTCCGCATTTTTTGAGGAGTTTTTGCCATCTCTGGTCTGTTATTCGCTGGATTTCGTCAACTAGTTTCGCATATTTTGGAGTGAACAAGTGTCTAAAGCGTCCTTGAACTGCTAAGTACTCTTTTACTGGTTTCTTCTTTTGGGGTGCCATGGCTATGACTTTGCTGGGCGCTGAAAGTTGGTATTCTCCGTTTATGCATTCCCATAGGGGGAAGACGCATGTTTCCACCGCTAGGCGGGAAAGCTCTACGGATTTGGCTGGGTCGCTTCTCCACCCACGGGGGCAAGGCGCAAAAACGTGTAAGAATGCTGGGCCTTCCACTTCTAGGCCCTTGCGCACTTTTGTTATTAGGTCCCGCCAATAATAGGGCGCGGCTGTAGCCACGTATGGAATTTCATGGGCCACCATGATATCGGCTATGGGCTTTTTTGGTTCAAGCTTGCCGGGGATAACTTCGCCGGCGGGCGATGTTGTTGTGGACGCGCCCAAGGGTGTGCCGCCGCTTCTCTGGATGCCAGTATTCATGTAAGCCTCATTATCGTAGAGCACGAATAGGAAGTCGTGGCCCCTTTCAACAGCACCGGAAAGGGCTTGAATGCCTATATCATAGGTGCCTCCGTCTCCAGCTATGGCGATAACGTCCACATGCTCGTCTTTTACGCGTCCCTTTTTCCGCATTATCTTGATGGCTGTCTCTATTCCAGAGGCATTAGCGGCTGCATTTTCGAAGGCCGTGTGGAGCCACGGCACAGCCCATGAAGTGTAGGGATAAATGGTTGAGACCACTTCCATGCATCCTGTCGCCATGGTCACTATGGTGGGTCCTCTGACAGCCTTCAATATAAGCCTCATAACTGTTGCTGGAGCACAGCCTGCGCATGCCCTGTGTCCAGACATGAAGAGGTCTGGCTTTTCGGCTATGTCTTTTGCCGTAAACTTCCACTCTTCGCTTTGCATTTGCCTATCCCTCCTTTACTCTCTTAAACCAACATAGCGTATGGGCGTTTCAACATGGTTTTTCTCGACAATTTCTTGAAGGTCTTTGTAGATGGCGTGTATCTGCATGGGGCTGGTGTCCCTTCCGCCAAGCCCGTAAATGTAGTTGACAACGAAGGGCCTCCTGCCAGAATCATAAAGCGCGTGGCGAACCTCGTGGAAGACCGCTCCGCCATGGCCGCCAAAACTCATGCTTCTATCCATGACGGCTATGGCTTTCACGTTTTCCAATGCTTTTCGAATATCTTCCACTGGCAGCGGTCTGAAAGCACGTATTCGCAGCAGCCCCGCCTTAACGCCTTCAGCCCTTAACTCGTCTACAACGGTTTTAACCGTGCCAGCTGTGGAGCCTAAGCAGACTGTGGCAATTTCGGCGTCCTCGAGGAAGTAGGGGTCGAGCAGTCCGTCGCCGTAGCTTCTCCCGCTTATCTGGGCATACTCGTCGTGCACTTGCCTAATAATCTCAAGCGCCTTTTTCATGGCTTCCTCCTGTTGCCGTTTAAACTCGAAGTAGTAGTTTGGGAAAGCCAGTGGTCCAAGGGTCATGGGGTTTTCAGGGTCAAGCCTAAGAGGCGCTTGCTTACCCTCATGGGTGAGCACCTTTGGAAATTGGCGGATTCCAGCAAAGTTTTTAACAGTTTCGTCTGGCAGCACGTTCACGTTTTCCACGGAGTGGCTTAATTGGAAGCCGTCGAGGCAAACCATGGCTGGCAATAAGACCTCTGGATGCTCAGCTATCCGAAAAGCCTGTATAACCGAGTCGTAAACTTCCTGGGCGTTTTCAGCGTAAATCTGTATCCAACCGCTATCCCTCTGGGCCATGGTGTCTGAATGGTCGCCGTGAATGTTTATGGGCGCGGACAGGGCGCGGTTTGCAATGGCCATAACCACTGGTGCACGGCAGCCAGAAGTCACGAAAAGCATTTCATGCATTAGAGCTAAGCCTGCAGAAGCCGAAGCCGTGAAGGTTCTTGCGCCGGTTAGCGATGCTGCAAGACACGCTGTTAAGGCGCTGTGCTCAGATTCCGTGCAGACGAAGGCTGTTTCCACCTCGCCGTTAGCCACATACTCGCTGAACCTTTCAACAATAATTGTTTGTGGCGTAATGGGGTAAGCAGCCACAACATCCACGTCGCACTGTTTAACCGCGTAGGCAACAGCCTCATCACCGTTTAAAGCCAAAACCTTCTTTTCAACAACACTTTTCATCAACCAAGCCTCCCACTATTCAAGTTTCATTTCAATCGCCTTGACGGGGCACTCGTTGGCGCAAACCCCGCAGCCCTTGCAATAATTATAGTCGAATTCAATGTCGCCCTTATCCGCCTTCCAATGTATTGCTCCATCTGGACAGAAAATAACGCATAAGAGGCATCGAGTGCACTTCTCCAAATCCCTTACGGGCTTATAGGTTTTCCAGTCTCCCGTTAGGAATTCGGTGTTCGGCTTCCAGCACACCGCAGCTATGGAGATTTCCTTCCAACCCTTCTCTTGGGATGTCATGCGGAACGCGCCTCCCTATAAGCTTCTTCTATAACTGCGAAGTTTTTCTCCGCTATGTCGCTCCTAAAACGTTCCTTAACAGTCTTCTTTATGCTTTCTAGACTGACCACCCCACTTGCACAGGCAACCGCGCCGAGCATGGCCGTGCTTGTTATGGGCAAACCCAAAATTTTTATGGCTATTTCAGTAGCCGGGACAGTCCAAACCTCTATATTATCCCCATTAAGCTTCTGCTTAACCCCAGCTGGGCTATCCTTTGAGTTAATTATAAGCTTCCCTTTTTCGCCAAGACCCTCCGTCACAGGCACCGCCTTCACTAACGTCGGGTCTAAAACAACGACAACATCTGGATTGTAAACAGCACAGTGAATTTTTATGGGCTCAGTGCTTATTCTGGTGAAGGCTGCAACGGGCGCTCCCATCCTTTCAGGGCCAAACTCTGGAAAGGACTGAATGTATTTACCCTCATAGACAGCGGCTCTTGCAAGCAACTCGCTGGCTGTCCACGCGCCTTGACCGCCTCTTCCATGCCACCTAACTTCAATCATTTTTTTCAAGGCTTAACTCTCCATAGACTTCTCAAAATTAGTAACACCGCCATATACAGTTTTCTAAGCGAAAACCATAAAACCGCGAATCTAAGCGGAGGCTCAAACCAAATTAGGATATTAGGTCTTTTAAAACCTCTTTAACGGGTGCTTCTAGAAGTTTTTTAACACGGTTTAAAATTTCAACTCCATTTTTTGTCGTTGAGTAATATTTAATGCGCCGTCTCCCCTTTTCCACCCATTTTCCTTCTATCAGCCCGTTCTCTTCAAGCTCATAAAGAAGAGGGTAAACAACTCCTGAATGGAAACTCCACCCGGTAAGCCTCCTCAACTCTTTGAAGGTGCTGTATCCAGACATAGGTTTCTGGTTCAAAAGCCAAAGTATTATGACTCTGCTGAAGCCTCTAACAGTGGCTTTTATTAGGTCTTTTTCAAGCTCAACCATCGATGAATCTTTCACCGTTAAACCATTTTAAACGCTAGGCTTTACACTTAACAGGAATATAAGCGCTATTGCCCAAACGGAAAATTCATATATCATAATTTAAAACATTTTCATGAAAGCCTATGGTTAAAATCGGCGACGCCTTCATCCGCAGCCTCGAAAAGCCCATAATCCTCTGGCTTTTATCTCACAAGCCGAGACATGGATATGAGCTTATAGCCGAGTTTAAGAGGCTTACTGGAAGAACCCTCAAACCAAGCATAGTCTACCCCTTTCTCCATAGACTTGAAAAGGAGGGGTTTGCAAGCAGCCAATGGACCATCAAAGGCAAACGCAAAATTAGACACTACGCCCTAACAAAAAACGGTGAAGAACTCCTCAGAAAAGTGCGAGAAACATTCACAAAGCCATTCAAAGAATTTTTGATGGAAATAATCGGCGAAAACAACATAAATACAAAATTCACTCATACCACCTAAGAACCGCCTCAACCGCCTCATCGGAATAACCCATCCTCTTCAACATTCTACGCAACTGACGCTTATCCAAACGGAAACCCCGACCACCATAATAATAGGCATATGTTGTTTTCATAATCAATATTCCAAATACAGATACATCCCAAACGCAACACAAACCATTCCACCCGTTCTCATTCGCTGAACAAAATGCCCGAAAATTATAGAAGCTCATGTTACTCCGAAAGAGAAAATAGATAGTAGACGTTAAAAGTAAAAGAGCCTTCCAGAAGTGGCCGAGGTGAGGTATTTCTGCCTCGGATTGGCGAAATCTCCCGCAAATCCCCTCTTTTTCTGTTTTCCGCTTTGATAGGTGTTGCTTTTGCATGTTGAGGTTAATTCTGAGGTTCTGAGTTTCTTTCTGTTTTGAAGCCTGGAGCGCGTAATGTTTATGGTCGGGTTTTCAGCGACTTTCAAGAATTTTACTCAAGTGGATTAGGCGTTTCAGACTCTTTTGGCATTAAGATGCCTAAGTTTAACACGAAAGAAAACAGGCGTATCGTTCATAACTTTTTTTGGGACTGCGTATTATGGATGCAATACCAGTAGCTGGTATTTCTACTCAAAAATACCAGTGGTTGGTATTAAGAACAGCCGGTCCTTTAAACTACTTAAGGATTATTTAGCTAATCGGAAATTTGAAGAGGATACGATGTGTCCTCGGGAGTTGTGCATGCCTACTTCCGCAAAACAGCCACACTCGCTTAGGGCTGCATTTCGGTCCTTTTAAGCGATCATAAAGTTGATCCGCTATACATAGAATATTGGATGGGCCACAAACTGCCAGAGCAACAAGGCGGATATATAAACAAAAGCATTGAAAGCTGGCGCCAAACGTATAAGGAACAAGCAGAACCATGGCTAACACCACAATACAAAGACACAATCATTTAACAGCGACTAACAGAAAATTTGGAACAAATGTTTTAGTTCTTACTTATCTTTGACGAACCCTTCGCGTCTTGTATATGATAGCCCAAAATTATGCTCCCGGAAAACGCTTTGAATTAA
>Ga0078972_1010517_pt1 | contig 17234 bp, 15 predicted proteins | sample YelNatPaOPGAMG01_FD_67568 | JGI IMG/M metagenome (GOLD analysis project Ga0078972, IMG submission 67568) | Hot spring thermophilic microbial communities from Obsidian Pool, Yellowstone National Park, USA - OP-RAMG-01 (SPADES assembly) (version 2) | ecosystem: Environmental > Aquatic > Thermal... | reverse complement strand
TCAAACATCTTACAAGGAAGTAAGTTCTTCCCTTACTACGTTCAACTCATCTTGGCTGGATTTGATGATGGTCCAAAAATCTTCAGCTTAGATGCTGTTGGGGGCTGGGAAGAAGAGAAGAAATTCTTCTCAACCGGTTCAGGCTCACCAATGGCTTTAGGTGTGCTTGAAGATAGTTATAAGGAGAATTTAACTGTTGAGGAAGGAAAGAAAATAGCTTTAAGAGCGATAAAAGCTGCTGTTGAGCGTGACATAGCATCTGGTGGAAAAGGTGCTGATGTAGCAGTTATAACAAAAGATGGTATAAAAATCACGAGGTACGAATCTCTAGAAAACATTTCAAAGTAAAACTGTGAGTGAGATGGAAATTCTTAAAAAAGTAGAGAGTAGTCTACCGAAAGAAGTTGTGAGTAGGATAGAGCTTGAAGGATCTGAAATTATAGTCTACACAAAAGACAGAGAATTTTTCAAAAATAATGAAGAAATAATAAGGCAAATAGTAAGCGAGTTGAAGAAAAGGATTGAAGTAAGGCTTGAGAAAGATCTTTGCCTGGAAGAAGAAGCTGCAAAACAAAAAATAAAAGAGATTGTGACAGAAGATGCAAAAATCAAAGATATTTACTTTGAGCCTGAGAGAAGCTTGGTCATAATAGCCGCTGAAAAACCTGGCTTGGTGATTGGCAAAGGCGGTGAAACTTTCAAGAAAATTAAAGCTGAAACTCTATGGACCCCAAGAATAGAAAGAGTGCCACCAATAAAATCTGATGTGATAAATGGGATAAGAAAAGTCTTGCATACTGAGAGCAAATTCAGGAAGAAATTCTTGAATGAAATTGGGGAAAAAATTTTTGGTGAAAGGTCAACAAATAGAGACTGGATAAGGGTTATAGCACTTGGTGGTTTTAGAGAGGTTGGTAGAAGCTGCTTGCTTGTAGAAACTCCAAAATCAAAAGTCTTGCTCGATTGTGGTGTTGCTGTTGGTGCTTCAAACGCAAACCAATATCCAATCTTACAAACAAAAGAGTTTGACTACAATGAGCTTGATGCGATAATTATTTCTCATAGCCATCTCGATCACTGTGGTTTTGTTCCAGCCTTATATGAGCGTGGATACGATGGCCCTGTTTACATGACAACCCCAACAGTAGATTTAGCCACTTTGCTTTGGTTAGATTATATTGATGTGATGCAAAAAAGCACCTCAACTCCATTTTTCACGGCAAAAGGCGTGAAAGAGGCTGTGAGGCATAGCATTCCTTTGGAATATGGTGAAGTTTCTGATGTGGCCCCTGACATAAGGCTTACTTTCCAGAATGCTGGTCATATTCTTGGAAGTGCCCTTATACATCTTCATGTTGGCGAGGGTCTACACAATATTGTTTATGCTTTAGACCAAAAGTTTGGCAGGACCACTTTGCTCGAGCCCGCCTTCACGAATTTCCAAAGGATTGAGACTTTGATAATTGAGTCAACTTATGGTGGGGAAAAGGATGTCATGCCTTCTAGGCCAGAGACTGAAAAGCAGCTTATGGATGTGATAAACTCAACTATGGAAAACAAGGGTATTTGCTTGATCCCTTCTTTCTCTGTCGAGAGAGCCCAAGAAGTGATGGCAATTCTGGTTGAAAAGAATTTTCAATATCCTGTTTTCATTGACGGCATGATTTGGGATGCCAACGGAATTTTCACAGCTTATCCTGAATATCTTTCAAGGAACATGCAGAAGAAAATCTTTTCAGGAGAAGATCCTTTCTTGAATCCGATTTTCAAGAGAATTGCCTCGCCAACTGAAAGGGAAAAAGCATGGGAAGAAAAGCCTTGCGTGATAATTTCAACTAGCGGCATGTTGATTGGTGGTCCTGTGATGGAGCATTTGAAGGCTTTGGCAGAAGATCCTAGAAATACTTTGATGTTTGTTGGATATCAATGTGTTAAAGGAGACACACAAATCATTCTTGATGGATATTCTGAAGAAATAAGAAAAATATTTAAATTTGGTAGGCCTGTAATAAAAACAGAAAACTTTGAACTGAGAAAAATAGATGAAATTTTGTTTGGACTTTGTTTCCCAAAGAATAAACTAGAAAAAAGTTTTGCACCTTTATGCAGCAGAAGAAAATACAAAGGTGAAATAATACATATTTCAACAGAAGATGGAAGAGAATTGTTCTTATCCCCTGAGCATCCTGTGCTTGTTAAAGATTACTCATGGAAACAGGCTGGAAAGTTATCCGAAAATGATGAAATTTGGGTGGTGGAATGAATGTATTAAAAGGAAATGAAGCTCAATTTAACTCAAAATCTATGAAAGGATTATTTGAATTATATGGACTGATACTCGGAGATGGAAGTTATTATTTGGATAGAGAAAAATATCCAAACATGCTTTTCTTTAATTTTGATGCTAAACTTGCCAAAAGGTCTAAAAAAATTTGTGAAAAAATCGCACAAAAGAAAATAAAACTTTCTGCTAGAAAAAGAAAAAATGGTATAGAATATTCTTTTCATGTTCCAATCACAGTAATTAAAAAATTATTAAAACTTGGATTTTCTAAAAAGAAACTTCCTAATTCTATCATTAGAAATAAGAATGCTATATTCTTATTGAAGGGTCTTTATGAAAGTGACGGTACATCTCAAGGAAGAAATATAATTATTTACCAAAAAAACAACGAACAACTTCTTAAAGATTGTCAAAAAATAGCTAATCTGTACGGATTTAGCGCACATATACATACTTATAATAGAAAAGGAGAACAATCTCTTGTAATCGAGAATAGTAACAAATTGAAAAAACTTTTTGGCAAGATGCCAAAAAAGATAAATTTTTTCCAACCAAAAATAAATGGCTACTACACAACAAAGAGAATAATATTAAATTTCTTGAATGATAACAAATGGAGGAAAACTTCCGAAATCTACAAACACCTTGAAAAAAATGGTATTAAATTAAGTCGAGGAAGTGGTTCACTTATAAAAAAGCACCTTAATAAACTTTGGAGAAATGGCCTACTTCACAAAAAAGATGCAATTATAGAAAGGGACAAATATGGTCATTTTATAAAAAAAGAATGTGAGTGGAAGATAAAAATAAAGTTAAAAAAAGAAGAAATAATGAACTTTCCGTATGGTGTGTTAAAATGAAGCTCAAACTCGTAAAAATAAAGAAAATTGAAAGAATACCTTTTAAAGGATATTTGTACGATATCACTTCTTTACCTTATCACAATTTCCTAGCAAACGACATTCTTGTCCATAATTGTGAAGGCACTCTGGGAAGAAGAATACAGAAAGGTTGGAGGGAAATTCCTGTGAGAACAGAAGATGGTAAAACTATTTCTGTAGAAATGAAGATGAATGTTCAAACAATAGAAGGATTGAGTGTTTCTTGGGACACGCCAATAATGGTAAAAGAAAATGGTGTGATTAAAATTCTTCCAATAGGTTCTTTAATTGATAAGTATTTACAGTCAGAAGGAATTGTAAAAGTAGATGGTTTAGAGGTTCCAAGCTTCGATGAAAATGGAAAAATTTCTTTTAAATCAGTTAAATATCTTATCAAACACAAATCAAACGGAAAGATGTTAGAAATAATAACAAAAACTGGAAGAAGAGTGAAAGTCTCAAAGGGACATAGTTTGTTCGTCTTAAAAGATTGTTCAATCAAAACAATGCCTAGCGACAAACTTGTTGTTGGGGACTACATTATTATTCCAAAAAGACTACCTGCCAACCCCTTAATGGAAAATTTAGAGATAGTAAAAGTTGATGACTTAAATCTAAAAGAATATAAACTCCTTGATGGAAAAATTTCTAGAAAAAAGAGAATAAGTTACCCGCCTTTTGCTCTGCCAATTAAAGAAATAGGACTTGATAAAATTTGTGATTTAATTAAAGAGCCAAAATTAAAAGAATTAGCTAAAAGTTACATACATAACCTCCGAAAAGGAAGAAAACATATAGGAATTGATATAATGGAAAAAATAATTGAAAAAATTGACAAAGAGAAAACAAATGAGGAAGAGAAAAAAATTGTCAATCTCACAGAAAAATTCGTGAAAGGCGACATCACAGTAGATATTATTGAGTCGATAAAAGAAGTAGAGGGAAGTGAATTTGAATATGACATTTCAGTAGAAAAAAATGAAAATTTTGTTGGGGGAATTGGAGGAATTATGCTTCATAATAGTGGGCATTCTGACAGGAATCAATTGCTTGCTTTCATACATAAACTTTCTTCAAAACCTGATAGAGTTATAATCGCACACGGTGAATCACAAAAATCTTTAGAACTTGCTAGAGCTATTCACAAAATATTCAGAGTTGAAACAAATGTTCCAAGAAATCTTGAAAGCTTAAGGCTTAAATAATCAGTAAGGATGAGCTAAGATGAGGGAAAAGCTATAGACTTCATAAATATCTTTGTTCTTAACATTTATGTAAGATGAAGAAAGGCCAGATTTGATCACACCACCTATTTGTTTTACTTCTTTTTTCGATGCCCAAAGTAAAAGGGAGAGTAAAAGTTCTTTTTCTTCATCATTTACACTTCTCCTATCAAAATTTGGAATCCATGCTGCCCTTGAACCAAAAACTGTGTTCAAAATTGCTGCAGGATATTCTCTTGAGCCTACAGCTTTAACCAAGACTCTTTTTTCATTTCCATCATTTGGCTGTATTAAAACTACATTTCCACCTTTACTCAAGAAATCGGAAAATGTGAATTTTGGTCTGAATGAAATTGCTATGCTCTCGTTTCCATTTATATAACTTAAAGTGAAATTGTAACCATTTATTTCCAAAGTTTCGCCCAAACTTGCTTTTGTATCATTTAAGCCATCACCATCAGTATCAAACCAAACTGTGCTTTCATCACAAATCCAAAAAGTGTAGTTTATGTTATTGATCGTGATGTTGCCTTTGGCAGAAGGCTTATATTTGCAATCAGGCAAATTTTCTGAAGAAGAGTTTAGAATCGGTAAAGGAACATGATAAAAGTTTTTGTAAGGCTGATAGGTGATATCTGAAGATTTTTCTGGTACTGTTAAATTTGAATAAGATATTGCGTCTGGATAAACATCTGTAAAATTCAAGCCAAATATTTTTTTCTGAACTTCATCACCATTCACTTCATCCCTATTTGAAAAATCCATCATCTCCACAATTCCAATTCCTCTAGAAAGGTAATCTCTGAAATTGTTGTAATATTTGCTCAAATTTTTATAATCCCTTATAAGCAAAACATCAGTTTCGGTTGGAATGTTCTCAAGGGAGGATTGAAGGAAAATCAAGCTGATGCTTCTATCATTTATTTTTAACCTAGAATACCAAAAATTCATTTCATTTATTTGTTGTTGAGTGCAATTGCAAGCAACTATAACATATTGCGGTAATGCCCCCCTTGTTTCTGACCATGCAATGAGATTTGTTTTGTTCAAAGATGGAAATTTGTCCAAGAAAGATGATAATGGCTCTATGCCAAAAGAGTAATTGTAGAGTTTTCCTATTCTGTCTATAGTTAATATCAAATCTCTTGAAGCAATGATCAAACTTGCTTCTCCCCATTTGTTCTTGTAAGAGAATCTTGAGAAAAGGACACCAAAAGCTATGAAAATTGCAATCAAAACAGTTATCAACTCAATTATGTTTATTTGAGCTTTCATTCACCAAACCTCCAAAATCAATTCCCCAAAGTCGTTGCCAAATGCTACCATCCTTGTTATGGTTATGTTAATTCCTCTGAAAGCTATAGTATTTGGTGAACATTCTATTTTAGGTTGGCCTTTACTATCAAACAAATAAACAGAAAAATCATAGTCTATACCAAGCTTTTCCTTGATTTTTTCATAATTGGCTGAACAATTCGAGTTGAAGGCGATGATCTTACTTTCTGAAAGAAAATTCGTCTTGTTTTCTTTTTCATCAGATAGTCCAAGCCTTTTCACGTTATCAAAATTTGTGCTTATCCAATTTATAGGCTCTCCTGGGTCATTTATCAAAAGTTCTGAAAGCTGAAATGCCTCTGACCTCATCCTCTCTTTTCTAACTTCACTCAAATAATTTGGAATAAAGCTTGAGACTTGAACAGAGATGAAAGTGACAAAACCTATGAAAACTATCATGCTTGTTAGATATTCAACAAAGCTTATTTGAGCTTTCATCAAACCACTTAAACTCCCAAAAAGTTCAAAATTTTAAGTAGAAGCAATATGCCCCAAACAGCTAGTGTTAAAATGATGCTATGTTTAAGACCTGCAATAGCTGACCCTTCTCTTACTTCTCCTACAACCATACCACAAGCTATTGCAATTATCGTGCTCATGTAAAAGAATATTGAAACGTAATATCCTGCCATGCCTTTTGGGTCTTCAATGCTGAAAAGATATTGGGCCGGAATTGCCATAATTTCACAAATAAAATTTGAGCTTTCGCTACATGGACTTTTGAAGCCAACAACTTCACCACCAGGCATCTCTGAAACTTTAAAAATTGGTATCATCAACCTATTTACAGCAACTAAAATGGCAACAAAAATAAAGACTATCGCATAAATCAAAATCACATACTGGTTTAAAATACTTCCTTTTTCCCTCTCCACTTCATTAAGTTGAGTTAAACTATCAGCCAAAGAATTTAAAGTAGAGACAACATCACCACCCGTGAAATAAGACTCTCTCAAAATCTTGAGCGACATGTAAAGTTTTTTGCTCGACTTTACCCTATCGATAAATTGATCTAAAGCCTTGTTAACTGGCATGCCCCAAGAAATTTGGTTTGCCATTTTTTTTATTTCTTTAGAGAGCTCTCCGTAATCTAACTTACTGCAAGCAATTATGGCTTGGTGAAATGGGAGACCAGAATTTAAAGCTTCCACCAAATCTCTCAAGAAAGCTGGCATCTTTTCTTCCATTTCTCTAATTGCCTTTTCCCTTTGATATCTCAAAAAAATTAGAGGCAATATAAGCATGAATGCAAAAAGTATAAAGGCATTAGATATTACTCCAATCCTTGTTTTTTCATCGGGACTGAGCAGTCCTAAAATTATCAGAAAAGCTGTTATCGAAATTGCTATCAAGACCACTCTCTGCTCAATTGTAAGCTTAATCTTCAACCCCCTCCTGGTGTGATAAATTTAATCATGTAAATAAAAACTGCTGAAACTAGAGGTAAAAAAAGAAAAATGATGAAGAATTGTAAGGTTAGAATCTGCTCACCTGTACCAGCGATTCCGGTAATTATTGATGTCAAGATCAAGAAGAAGACTGCTCCCAAAATCACAGAGGTGATGTAAATCTCTAGATAAATTCCAAGCTGCTGGGAAAAATCTCTAAGCTTTGTCCTGTATTCTGACATAAAATTTCTAGATTTTTCTTTCAAGTAGATTTCTATATCACCACCACTCATGTTTGTAGATAGAATCCCCCATAAAAGCTCTTTCAAATTTTTTGATGGGGCTCTCTCGACAGCTCTTTCTAGTGCCGTGTTAACATCCAACCCAAACATTTTTATATCACTGCTAATCCTTGAAATTTCATTTGTGATTTCACCATAACCACCAAATTTAGAAAAAATTTCAAAGACTTTGTTCAGTGGTAGCTTAGTGCTTGTAAGTGTAGATAAATGGACTGTCGCAAAAGATATTTGATCATCAATTCTTTTAGATTTCTGCCCTATCAGAAGTTTAGGATAGTTCACATAGAGTATGAAAAATATAGAGAGGATGAAAAAGCACGTGGTGATGGAAGAAAGAAAACCAAACAAAAAACTTTTCAAGAAAAATGCAAATATCACGGAAAAAACTGGCAAACCTATGATGAAGACGAGCAACATGTATAAAATGCCTTGACTTAAGAATTCAACAGAAGAAAGCCTTATTCCTGCCCTTTTCAAGTCAGATTTCAATTCAGGGAAATAGGGTAAAATAGCTTCGGCTAATGGGTGAAAAAAAGTCATTGATACCTTGGCAAATTTCATCAAAAGCCACCTTTAATGGTAGCCAAAACTCTTGAAGGATTTTTATAATAAGCATTCATTATCCGGCAAAAGTCTTCATATTCCAATATGTTGTTCTTTTGCATCCAGTCTAAAATGAGCATTCTTCTCTCCAACTCTTCTTTTATTTCTTTTTCGTTCAAACCACTCATTTCTGATATCTTTTTCAAGATAAAGCTGTTATTGCACACATCAAAACCATCTTTAATTGGGTTCCATTTGAAAACTCTGTTGAAAATTGGTGCTTTAGTTTTTTCATCTATACCAACAACTTCCAAAATTTCCGTAACTCTTCTTACTTGCTTGTCTCTGTATCTTGTGGCTAGAAGAAAAACTATAACATCAACACTTGCTATCAAGCTTGTCGGCAAACTTATAGGTGGTGTTGTAAGTCTATCAAGCAATTTTAGCACATTTTCAGCATGAATTGTGGCTAAGCTTGGATGCCCAGTTGCCATCTCTTGGAATAAGACGTAAGCCTCTTTTCCTCTAACTTCACCCACAATTATGTAATCTGGTCTTTGTCTCAAGCTCTCTTTCAAAAGATCAAAAAGGTCTATTTCTCCAGGCTTCTTCCCAAATTCTGCACTTATTGCAGTTCTTGCTACATGTGGAACCCAGTGAGGATGTGGGAGCCTAAGCTCTGGCGTGTCTTCTATAGAAACTATTTTTTCTTCAGGCCTTATGAAAAGTGAAAGGACGTTAAGTAAAGTGGTCTTGCCAGAAGCAGTGCCGCCTGAAACCAAAACACTTTTTCCAGAATCTACGACAAACCAAAGGTATGCCAAACTCTTCACATCAATTGTTCCGTAGCCAAGAAGGTGAATTGGTGTTAATGGTTTTTCGGTGAATTTTCTCAAAGTGAAGTTGCTCCCCCTTCTTGCTATGTCTGTAGCTAAAGTTGCTTGAACTCTGCTGCCATCGGGAAGAGAGCCGGAAAGCAAAGGATTTGTTATTGATATAGACTTTCCACAAAGTTGAGCAAGCCTCATGACAAAAGAATCGAGCTCTTCTGCATTCTCAAAAACTATGTTTGTCATCAAAGAGCCTAGGCTCGGATTTCTGTGGAAAACGAAAACAGGTATGCCAACACCATCACAGCTTATGTCTTCTATTTGTTCATCATTCATCAAAGGCTCAATTTTTCCAAGACCAATGAAGTCTCTCTCTATGTAATATTCCAATATCCTCTTTTCAGTTTCACTCAGCTTAAAACCGAAATAATTAAGAATGTCAAAAATTTGTTTTTTGAGATATTCTTTTGCTTCAAAAGTATTTAGTTTTGAAAAATCAACGTCAAGTCTCTGCTCCATCATTTCTTTCACTTTGTTTAGAATTCCTTTCAGCTTATCTGTTAATGGCGGCTCAACCAATTGATAAATGTGCCTATTCTCCTTTTCATCCCAATAAATTTTTGCATAAGCAAGAATTGGTTCGTCTTTCTTTGGTTTTTTTGGAATTAGTGGTTGGACTATTGTTATTTTTTCTTTTTCTCCTTCTTCTATTTCTCCCAATTTCACTTTTGAAGGAATAAATTCTGGAATACCTATTCCTTCAACCTTTTGAACTATCACTTTCTCTTTTTCGGCTTCTTCTGTTTTTGAAGGCATTATTATGGGCTGGACTATTGGCTGGACAGGAATTTTTATTGTTTGGTCTGAAGGTTGTAAAAGGATTGGCTGAACCACAGGCTGTATTGGAATTTTCATCTCAGCTGGAATTTCTTGAGCTTCTTTGTCAGCCAAAATTTTTCTGTATCCTTTTGCTGCAACTTTTATAAAATTTTTTAAACCCATTCAACCTACCTCTAAAATATTATTGGTTTTGTTAAATGTTAAAATTATAGGCTTGCTAGATGAAGAGGAGCCTCTTGCTCTTAAAGTGTAACTGAGCAAATTGTGGGAGCTTGATTCAACAAATCCTGCTAGTGATGATATGTTCAACTTTGAATTCACCACCATGATTATAATTGGGTAGCCTGCAGTTGTGTTGTAAACGCTAAGAGTTAAATTCACAAAATCACACTGCTTACAAGAATTCATTGCTATTATTGCAGAAGTAAGGTAGCTGCTAGTCAAGTTCAAACCAGAAGATGCTATGGTTTGCCTGAAAAGGTCTGACTGATATTTGAAAAAAGAGCCTATTGAAATGAAAAGGGCAAAACCTATGAGGAAAAAAAGGAGGAATTGTATGACCACACTTTGTGCTTTTGCCATCATAAAGAAATTTCTATTTCTGTTATAATTAAGTTATCAGTTTGACTTACCGACTTTCTGGAAATCCTTATAGTTTTTGTTGTTGATGTTGTAACTCCAGATGATACCAAATTTATCTTATAATTTTTAGTTTCACCTACAAGCTGCCTACAACCAAGTTGGTAAGTTATGTTGTAGCCTGTGCCGGCTGTATCTGAACGCACACATATCAAGCAGGGCTCATCAATTCCAAGTGTGCCTGGATTGCTTGTATTAACACCTGTAGAAATACAGTTAGGGCCTATCCACCTCCCAATATCTACAGCCTTGTCAGAAACTTTGCTGAAAAAAATGAAGGTTAATGTGTTGCTAGAACTATTTAAAATCCAAATTCCGTTTGCATCTATAGAAAAAACTTCAGAACCGCCAACATTTGCCACATACTTGATTTTTGATGGAAGCTCTTGAGAAAAAAGGTTGCTCACTCTTGCAACTATGGCAGAATCTTGCCTTTTTTGGATTAAAGGTAAGCCCCAAATGAGTGCAGTTGCTGTAAGGCTTAAGGCTATGAGGACTATTATCACTGCTGAAACTATGTCAGCTTGAGCTTTAGCCATAAAATCACATTTTTGGTGGTATTGGTTTTCTTAAAGGCATTGGCATCAATGGCCTACTTAGCTTCTTCTCTATTTCTTCAAGAATTGAAATCATCTCTTCATTACTTTGAGCTATTTTTTTGTTTGCCTCGACCAATTCATTCATTTTTTCCTTCAAGCCTTTTGTTGTATCTTCTGGCTGAAAGCTTTCTTCTGTGGCCGCTGCCTTGATGTAAGATAGGAGCTCATTCAACCTAACCGTTAGTTCTTGGAGATTGACAGTTAGTTTTGAAATTTCAAGACGCAAAGCATCATTAGATTTTGAAATCTCAGTAACAATTTGTTGATTCATCCTCAAGACATCAACAACTTCTCTAAATATTTCTTTGACATCAACAGCTGGTGACATCGCTTCTAACTGTTCAATCCTTTTTTCCAATCTTCTCAAAGGAGAAATCGGTATTATCTCGTATTCTTCTTTTTTCTCTTCTGGCATAATATTAATTAAAAAAAGAGAAAATAAAAGCTTTTTACTCTTCGCCTTCGCCAGCCGGTGGTGCCGGTGTGCTCTTCTCTAGCTTGCCTGCTGCAATCACGTCGTCTATCCTGAGAATCATCTCTGCTGCTTCTGCCGCAGATTTTATTGCTTGTGTCTTGACTTTAAGTGGCTCAATTACACCCATTTCAAAAGCATCTGCAACCTTGCCATCGTACAAGTTTATCCCATAGCTTACTTTTCCTTGCTCGTGGGCTGCCCTAAGCTCAACTAGCGTGTCTATTGGATCTAGACCGCCATTTTCTGCTAAAGCTCTTGGTATCACTTCCATGGCATCTGCAAAAGCAAGTATTGCAAGCTGTTCTCTTCCAGAAAATCCTTCAGCAAACTTTCTAAGCCTCTTTGCAATTTCTGCTTCTGGTGAGCCTGCCCCTGCAACAACTTTTCCAACCTCAAGAGCAGAAGCAACTGCACCTATAGCATCTTCTATGCTTCTGTCGATTTCATCAACAACATGCTCTGTACTTCCCCTCACGAGTATTGTCACAGCTTTTGGGTCTTTACACCCTTTAACAAAAGTCATGGCCTCGCCTGCAATCTTCTTCTCTTCAACTACTTTTGCAAAACCTAAGTCTTCTGGTGTTAAGTCATCAAGATTTGAAATTATCTTTCCACCTGTTGCTTTTGCAAGCTTCTCCATGTCCGATTGCTTCACTCGCCTGCATGCTAAGATTCCCTTTTTGGCAAGGTAGTGTTGAGCAACATCATCTATTCCTTTTTGACATAGCACAACATTCGCATTTACCCTTGCAATTTTTTCTACCATGCTTTTGAGCATCCTTTGCTCTTGGTCTAGGAAAGCTTGCATTTGTTCTGGAGAAGTTATCCTTATCTGAGCATCAGTTTCTGGCTCCTTGACTTCAAGGGCAACATCAAGCAAAGCAATCCTAGCATTTTCAACTTTCTTTGGCATGGCTGGATGAACCACTTCCTTATCAACAACTATGCCTTCTATCAGCTCGGTTTCTTCTGCTGAGCCGCCATGCTTCTTTACTCTGCTTATGTCATCAGTATCCACTTCAATTTTGCCGTTTACCTTCTTTGCTATTTTTCTCACTGCCTGGATCACAATTTCAGCAAGTTTCGGGGAAGCTTTTTCAACAGACTTTCCTGACATTGATGTCAAGGCAATTTTTATAAGGGTTTCTGTGTCATCTATGTCAATTGGCTTTGCTATATCTTCCAAAATCTTGAGAGCTTCGTCTTTTGCAATCTTGAAACCTCTTGTGATGACTGTTGGGTGAATTTCTTGGTCAAGAAGCTCTTCTGCTTTCTTCAAAAGCTCTCCTGCAATTACAACAGAAGTTGTCGTGCCGTCGCCAACCTCTTCATTCTGGGTTTTTGCCACTTCTACCATCATCTTGGCTGCTGGGTGCTCGACATCCATCTCTTCAAGAATTGTAACACCATCATTGGTTATGACTATGTCTCCTATAGAGTCAACAAGCATCTTGTCCATTCCTTTTGGTCCTAAAGTGCTTTTAACTGCATCTGCAACAGCTTTAGCTGCTGCTATGTTGTTCTTCTGGGCATCTCTTCCTGTGGAACGTAAAGTTCCTTCTGGCAAAATCAAGATCGGCTGTCCTCCTAAACTCCCTAACATTGCTTTTCCATCAGTCATATTCAACACCTAGAAAGGACTAATTTTTATATTATTTGCAAATATTTAAGTGTTTTGCTTTTTGGTTTAATTAAAAGCAAAAAAATAAGAAAAAATATTTACTATATAAAGGGCCTGTAGCTTAGCCTGGTGGAGCATCCGCCTTATATGGCAATGCTTCCGAAAGAAAGCGGAGGGTCGAGAGTTCAAATCTCTCCAGGCCCATCAAATTCTTTATTTCTTAAAGCCTGATTTAAAATATGGAAAAAGAATATGAGTTCTGGCCAGACAAGATAGCCAAAGAGCTCGTGAAAAAGTGGAAAGTTGAGAAGCAGGTCGTGACCACAGGAACAAGTATGTCTGGAGAGCCACATATAGGAAGTGCTAACGATGTTGTAAGGGGACATGCAATTGTTTTGGCTTTGAAGAAAATAAAAGTTCCTGCTGAGCTTGTTTGGATTTCTGATGATATTGATCCTTTCAGGTCTGTGCCACAAGACATGCCTAAGGAATTGGTAAATTATCTTGGGGTTCCTGTTTGCTTCATACCAGACTTTTGGGGCTGCCATTCAAATTTTGCTGAACATTTTGAAGAAAAGTTCATTCAACAATTAAAGACTTTGCTTGTAGAGCCAAAGATCTTGAAAGGAATTGAAATGTATAAGAAGGGGATGTACAATGATGTGATTAAGCTTGCGATGAAAAAAAGAAAACAGATTGCTAAAATTCTCAACAAATATAGAACAATGCCTTTGCCAGAAGATTGGTATCCCTTGGATGTGATTTGTGAGAAATGTGGAAAAATTAGCAACACGAAGATAATCAGCTATGATGAGAAGAAGGCTGTAGCTGAATACGAGTGTGTGGAAGAAGCAGCTTTGCTCAAGAAAAAGTATGAAGTTAATGGATGTGGCTATAAAGGAAAAACTTCTGTGTTGAATGGTAGGGCAAAGCTTACTTGGCGTGTGGAATGGCCTGCTCGTTGGGTTTTTCTTAAAACAACTTGTGAGCCTTTTGGGAAAGAACATGCAGCTGCTGGTGGAAGCTGGGACACTGGAAAGGAAATTGTAAAACTTTTGGGGTGGAAGCCTCCGTATCCTGTTGTTTATGAACATTTTTTGGTTAATGGGCAAAAAATGTCTAAATCTTTGGGCAATGTGATAACTGTGCCAGACATGCTAAAGTATATGAGGCCCGAGCATTTGAGATATTGGATGTTCCAAGGCAAACTTACGATTGCAAAAGACATAAATTTGAAGCAAATGGTTCCTTTGCTTTGGAATGAGTTTGATCAAGCAGAGAGAATTTATTTTGGGTTTGAAAGTTCTGGAAATGAGAGAAAAGACCAAAATTTCAGAAGGGCTTATGAGCTTGCTGTAGTGAAACCAAAAAGACCTTCTCCTGTTCATATTCCATTTGAAGTCATGGTTGAAATCGTGAAGATTTTGCCTGAAAAAAATCATTTAGAGTTTGCCTTGAAGAAGCTTGTAGAATTCAGAAGAATTAAGCAAGTTAACAAAGATATAGAAGAAGAAGTTAGTAAAAGACTTGAGTTTGCAAAAAGGTGGTATGAAGATTTCTTGAAAGCTAAAGTTCAAACTGAAAAGATTAAAGTTGATGAAAAAGGGAAAATGGCGATTGAAGAATTGATAAAAGCTATTGAAAGGGAAGATGATAGTGAAAAATTGCAGAAGGAAATTTTTGAAATTGCAAAAAGGTCTGGGATTGAAATTCAAGAATTTTTCAAACTTATTTACAAAATAATATTGAACTCTGATAGAGGCCCGAGACTAGGACCTTATATAATTGAAAGTGGAAAAGAAGAAATAATAAAGAAATTGAGAGGAGTGATTTAATGGCAACTAAAAAGCTTTATTGGGAAGATGCTTACCAAAAGGAATTTGATGCTAAAGTTTTAGCTATAGATGGAAATAAAGTTATCCTTGACCAAACTTGCTTTTATGCTGCTAGTGGTGGTCAGCCAGGAGATACAGGTGAGCTGAATGGGATAAAAGTTTTGGACACGATAAAAGATGAAGAAGAAAACATAATTCATGTTCTTGAAAAAGAGCCTGATTTTAAGGTCAATGATGTTGTACATGGGAAAATTGATTGGGAAAGGAGATATAATATCATGAGGCTGCATTCTGCTGCTCACGTTATCTCTGCTGCTCTAGTGAAAAATTTTGGGAATGTCCTTTTCACAGGAAGTCAAATCTACCCTGATAGAGCAAGGATGGATTTCAATATAGAAAAGCTGGATGAAGAAATTGTTAAGAAAATTGAAGAAAAAGCTAATGAAATTGTTGAAATGGGCTTGCCGATTACATCTAGAATAATTTCAAGAGAAGAGCTTGGGTCAAATCCCAATTTGATGAGGCTTGCTGACACTTCTCACTATCAGCAATTCAAAGTTTTTAGAATTGTAGAGATAAAAGATTTGGATGCTCAGCTTGATGGAGGAACTCATGTAGCCAACACAAAAGAAATTGGAAAGATAAGAATTGTGAAGCGTGAAAATAAAGGTAAAAATAATCGTAGGATTACTATTATTGTAGAATGATTGAACCAAAAATTTTCAAAAATGAGGAAGTTTTAACTCCAGAATATTTGCCAGATTTTTTGCCTCATCGAGAAGATAAGATTAAGCAGCTTGCGGAAAATTTGCTTCCTGCTGCTGAAAAAAGAATTCCACAGAACACTTTCATCTTTGGGCCCCCCGGCACTGGTAAGACAGCATGCGCAAAATTTGTTTTCAGAGAATTTGAAGAATATTCTGGAATTAAAACAATTTACATAAATTGTTGGGATTACAAGACAATAACTGCAATCTTCAGTAAGATCTCTTCAGAGCTTGGGGGTTTTGTTCAAAGAAGAGGGCTAAGCAAAGATGAAATTCTTGAAAGGCTTGTTGAAATTTGTAACAAGCTTAATAAAGGCTTGGTTGTTTGCTTGGATGAAGTTGACCAGCTTGTCTTTCATGATGATTCTGCTTTGTATGATTTGTTAAGGTTAAACCAATATGTGAAAATTCCGATAGGCTTGATTTTCATTTCGAACAACCAATTTGTTTTTTCGAATGTTGATGCTAGGGTGAAAAGTAGCTTGAACATTGAAGAAATTGAATTCAAACCTTATTCATTGCTGGAGATGAAAGATATACTTGAAGAAAGGGCAAAGCTTGCTTTTATTGCTTTTGAAAATGCAGCTATTCTTTTAGCTGCAAACCATGCTGTTCAGAATGGAGGAGATGTGAGAGTTGGGCTTGAGTGCTTGATGAAAGCTGGTAGGCAAGCTGAAAAAGAAAATTCTAACAAGCTTCTTGTTTCTCATGTCAAAGCAATTCTTCAGACAGTAAAGCCTGTAAAGCCTGAAATTTTGAAAGAAAGGCTTAATTTGGATGAAAAAATAATTTTGCAAATTTTGGATGAAAAGAAAAGAATTTTTACTGATGAGCTTTATTCAGAGTATTGTAAGAAAATTGAATGTCCTGTGAGTGAAAGGAGATTTAGGGATTTTTTAAACCATTTGGAAGAAATTAATTTGATAAAGATTGTAGGAAGGAAGAGAGGTGTTGTTGGGAGAAAAAGAATTGTTGTTAAAAATTAACTATATTTTATGAAAATAAAGAAAATAAAAATAAATATGGAAAAAGTTGTCAACGGATTTGTACTTTTATCTATATTCTTGTTCCTATTGAGCTATTTTAAACCAGAGTATCTTTTAATGAAAACCATTACTGCTGGGGGCGATACAGCATCACAATATTATCCAGCCTATTTTCTTAAAGAATACTTGCTACCTAAGTTAAAGATAATTGGATGGTGTCCAGGTTGGTTTGCTGGATTTCCTCTCTTTCAATTTTATTTTCCACTTCTCTTTGTTTTGAGTGTTTTAATTAGTTATATCATCCCCTTACAAATCTCGTTTAAAATCGTTACTGTTCTTGGAACTTTCTTGCTCCCAATAACAGCATTTCTCTGTATGAAAATCATGAAATTCAAATTCCCTATTCCTGCCCTAGCAGCGATTTTCACATTAGCTTTCTTGTTTAATGAAGGAAATTCTATGTGGGGTGGCAACATACCAAGCACTTTGGCTGGTGAATTCTCTTACAGTTTTAGTTTGTCTTTGACAATATTGTTATTTGGTTTGCTTTATTCAAGCATTCAAGAGAAAAAGAATTTGATTAAAAACTCTTTACTTCTTGCAACAATTACTATAACACATATTTACACTACACTCTTTCTTTTAGCCAGCTCTTTGTTTTTTTTACTAGAAAAAAATGTAAGAAA
>Ga0078972_1010516_pt1 | contig 17235 bp, 16 predicted proteins | sample YelNatPaOPGAMG01_FD_67568 | JGI IMG/M metagenome (GOLD analysis project Ga0078972, IMG submission 67568) | Hot spring thermophilic microbial communities from Obsidian Pool, Yellowstone National Park, USA - OP-RAMG-01 (SPADES assembly) (version 2) | ecosystem: Environmental > Aquatic > Thermal... | reverse complement strand
ATTATTTACAAATTAAAAGTGAATTAATTCTTATAAATCTAAAAATAATTATAAAGTTTAATAAATTAAAAAATTTATTTAATTTTCATTTATAAAAATTGATTATGGTTTTAATACCATATCCCTGATATAAAGAATCCTATTTATGTTCATATCAATAGGTGCAGTATCAGATATTCCTAATATCACTTTGTTATCCTTTGAAAAAGCTATCAATTTATCAATATATTTTCTAAAATCTTTTTCATTTAATGAACTATTTAAAAGTGATATGGAATTTATTAACCCCCAAATAACTGCCTTGTTATTCATAATATCTAATATTTCTTCCAGACTCTGCTTAACCATCGGTTTTACTGCAACTGCTTCTAAGATATCGATTCCAGATTTTAGATATAAATCCCAGAGATCAATATTTTCTCCATCGCAATGACTGATAATTTTTTTGCCACATTTATGCAACTTCTTGCTTATATCTTGAAACTGAGGAAGGATATGGCTTTTATAAAACGGGGGGAAAGTTATTGTTGAATCAAAATTTGCACCTATTAATATTATCTCTGCACTGCATTTCGTTAAAATATTAACTATCTCAGATAATTTATTGTCAATTTTTTTTGCAAGGTTTAATAAATAATTTTTATAATCAACAAAATGAAGAAAAAATTCAGTTACATTCAGAAAATCTCTCATTATGTGCTGCATTCCTGAAACAGCAAGCAAACCTGTTGCTATCGGTATATATTCTCCACCCTGCTCCTTAATAAATTTATTAAACTCATCATAGTTATCTTCAATAGTCATATCCTCAAAAATATATTCAAGAATTTTGTAATCATCTTTGGATTTTATAATTCTTTTATTTATCCAGCTTATAGTGGCGCCGGACTTTTTCATCTCTTCAGTAAAAACAAACTCACAATCCACTGAACCAACAGGAGTTATATATTCAACAAATGTAGTGCTGTTATTAAAATGATAATTTACTTTGGTTTTATTATAATTTATTTTAAAAGGAATTTGAGGAAGATTATAAAATCCAAGTGCTCTGTGTATAGTTCTGGTTAAATCTCCACCTGCTGAGAAATCAGGAATATTGCTATATGGAATAAAACCTAATTTCCTATAAAAATCATTTTGCGAATTAATACCGGTTAATATTTCAGGTTTTATTTCCTTATTTGAATTTACCTTATACCACAAGTCAAATCTTGGAATAAAAGGTATAATTTCAGGTTTTTCACCTTTTATTATCTTATAAAAATTTTCTTTCCAGTTAATCATTATTCTAAAAAATATTTAAGTTTCTAAATTTTTTTATATAAAAAACCATATAACTATAAATTTTCTCCATAAACATCTTTAATTGTTTTTTTAAATTTTTCAAGTATTTCTGCACCTTGTTCTTTTGTTGTAATTAGTGGAGGCTTTATCTTAAGAACAGCTTTACCCTCACCTGTACCACCAACACCAAAAATTATGCCATTATTAAACCCAGTATCTCTCATTGCGGTGCAACCTTTGTAATCAGGCTCTCTGGTTTCTCTATCTTTTACAAATTCGATACCTATATGGAAGCCTATAGCTCTTACATCTCCGATATGGTCTGATTTTTTTTGCATTTCAAGTAAGCCGTCTTTAATAAATGAACCAACATTCCTAACATTTTCAAGAATATTATCTCTTTCTATTATTTCAATCATTTTAAGTGAAGCTACCTGACTAACCTGATTATTGCCAAAAGTATGAAGATCTATTCCATCCATTTTTACACCTTCAAGATCATCACTAATTACTATTGCATTAATTGGATAACCTGCTCCCATTGATTTACCAAGAACCATTATATCTGGAGTAACTCCATAATATTCTGCAGCAGACCATGTCCCCATTCTACCAAATGCAGTTTGAATACAATCCCAGATAAGAACTATATTGTACTTATTGCATATATCCCTTACTCCTTGAAGATAATTTTTTGAAAATATTATTTGTCCACCACTTGCTTGAAGAGGCTCCATTAAAAGAGCACAAACTGGTCCAGTTGAACCATATTTTATTTGCATCTCAAGTGCTTCAAGACATCTTCTATCAACTTCATCCTTGTCATCTTTGTTTGTTACTTCAAAATAAGGTCTGTAATAATAAGGGGCTGGAACTCTAATAAAGTTTTGTGAAAAATGAGCAAGATTAGCACCGCCATGATATTTACCACTTGCCATAGTTCCTGTATGAGATGCCCCAGTTGTCATAAAGGATGTTCCATGATAACCACCATATAGTGAAATAAAATTATGAGCTTTAGGTCTGTTAATTATTGCTACTTTAAGTGCTGCTTCTATTGATACTCCTCCACCTATAGTAAAGAGAACTCTATTCATTTTCTCAGGAAAAATTTCAGCAAGTTTTTTTGCAAGTAGATATCTTGGAATAGTATAAAAGCCAGTATGAAAATGACTTGAGTAATCAATTTGTTCTTTTATAGCTTGATTTATTTCAGGATGAGCATAACCAAGATGAAGAGCCCATGACTGGCTTGTAGCATCAAGATATTTTTTACCATCTATATCATAAACATAGATATTTTCACCTTTAACAAGATTTACTCCTGGAGTACCTCCACCAAGCATAAGATAAGGTTCATAAGAAGGAATATCTTCTTTTTTAAATTCTAAAATCTTTTTTATAATTGAATCCATTAAAGCTCCCTTCAATAATTGATAAACATAATTTTGAATTATTTTGAATTATTTATTATTTTATTGTACTTATAAAGATTTGTCAAAGAGAAATATAAAAAAATGTCAAAGGGACGTATAATTTGACATAATTTGTCATGAGGAAGTTTCACAGGGACATGTCACAGGGACATATAATTTGACATAATGACATAAAAAATAAATTTTAGTAATAAATTAGTTTCTGATGAATAATTAATTAAAAATTTTAAATTGATAAGATTTTAAACTTAATTTAGATAAATAATTCAATTAAAATTAAATTATTTACAAGAAACTATTTAACAAAACATACATAAATTAAATAAAAAAAGAGAAATGTTAGATTAAAAAATAACTGTTTTATTTTTAAATATACTTTTATGTCAAATTATACGTCCCTGTGACAATTTGCGATTACTTACTGAATTCATCAATTATTTCATTTAATTTGTTTCTATAATAGGTAAAGTTCTCAAAAGTACAATCTTGAGATACAAAATGATCAACATGCGGAATATATCTTCCTTTTTTTAGCATTTTTTTAACAATTTCAAGTTCATTATCTATTGCTTCTTTACCCCCGGTTTCAAATAATGTTCTTTTATCAAAGCCACCCATTATTTGAAAATCAGGAAATGCTTCTCTGATTCTTAATAAATCATTTCCTGCAGCTCTTTCAAAAGGATACATTCCAGTAACGCCAGTTTCAACAATTAAAGGAATTAAATCTTCAACATAGCCATCACTATCAGTAATTATAATGTCAATTCCAACTTCTTTAGCAAAATTAACCATTTTTTTATAATAAGGTGTTAAAAATTCCCTATAATGTTCTGGAGATATTAATGAACCTGACTTATATGCCATATCTTCCCAGATAAGGATACAGTCAATTTCAACATCTTGGCAAATTCTTCCATAATATGCAATTAAGAAATCGCAAAAAGTTGAATTAATATCATGTATAAGTTTAGGGTCATCGATTAAAGCCATCATATATCTTGTTATTCCCATAATTTGTCTTGGAAATCCCAAAAATCCACCATTTGTACCACCAAGTCTTATTGGAAAATCCCTGTTTTTTAATTTTGCAACGATATTATCCCAATTTGGGGGAAGTCTTTTAGGAATAGTGTCTAAGCTATAATGTTGTTTATATTCAAGCCAAGTTTTCCAATCCTTTACAGGATTTTCAAGTTCCATAGGAAGAGATGTCATTTTAACAGAAGTTTTATTTGTAACCCCATATTCATCTTTATAAATTATAATTTCATCATTTTGGCTAATAATTTCTTTTTTAAACATCGGACTATAATCAACAGGAAATTTCGTTAAATATTGGTCAAGATTAAAAACAGGTTGAACATTTACATCCCCTGCTTTTTCCATTTCACCATATATATTCTTATTAGCCATAATGGCTATGCCATCTGAAATATTTTCTGGTATGGGAGCTATTTGTGGCAAACCTTCTTTAAACCATCTTCTTATAGTCCCAGCCCAATAACCAAATTCAACTTTTGGTATTTGTACCCCACTATAATCACCATCTTGCATTCTCATAACAGAAAGAAATTTTTCTCTTGAATTCATAATAAAAACTCCTATTTATAGAAAAACGTTTTTTTATAATTTAAATAAAATTATAAAATAATTAAAAAAAATATCAACCCTATAGATTTAAAAATTAGGTTATTGGCAAGTAATATAAGAAAATTTAGGAAATTATAAAAAACATACGTGATATTTAAATCATTTTAATTTCTTTTTTTAAACTATCGATAAATTCTTTTTTTTCTTTTTCATCACTGCTATTTAAAATTTCTTTTACCTTTTTCCAGGTATCAGGACAGTTTTTATAATTAACGTCAACTATTTTATGTATAGCTTTATCAATATCTTTTTTATTATCCTTTGTGATTTCAATTCCTAATTCATTAAAAACATCGTTCATATGTCTAAAGTAACAAGACATTTTTAACCTCCTTTATTATTAACTTTTCGTTTATAATTAACTTTTCGTTTATAAATTTTTAAGATTTATTAAAAAATTATTATATTATATATTATTTTAAATATTATATTGTTTTAAATTTAATTAAAAATCTTAAAGAGCATCTTGACCTGTTTCCCCAGTCCTTATTCTAATAGCATTATCAATTGTACTTACAAAAATTTTTCCATCACCTATAAGCCCTGTTTTTGCAGTATCAATTATAATTTTTACTATTTTTTCTACATCTTCATCATTTACAACAGTTTCAATTTTTATTTTTGGTAATAAATTTAAAGTATACTCAACACCCCTATAAACTTCCTTTCTGCCTTTTTGTCTTCCGCATCCTAAAACATCTGTTACTGTCATCCCCAAAATACCTGCTTCATTTAAAGCTTCCTTAACCTCATCAAGTTTTTCCGGGCGAATAATGCATTCAATTTTTTTCATTTACTATCTCCTCCTGTTGATTTCAAATCAATTCCATCTTTACCTTGAGATGTTGACAATAAAAAATCAGGATATGCTAAAACTCCCATCTCAGGTAAATCAAGTCCAGCAATTTCGTCTGATGGCTTAACCCTTATTTTTATAATTTTATCAAGAATTTTCCAAAATAGCCAAGAAGTACTTATACCCCATACTATTACAGTCGCAATACTTATAAGCTGCGCCCATAATTGTCCTGTACCACCATAAAATAAACCTCTTACAGCCCCGTTAATACCATTTATTCCTGAGCCATAAGAACCATCAGCAAAAAGCCCAAGTGCAAGAAGACCCCATACTCCGTTAACACCATGAACTGAAATAGCTCCCACAGGATCATCAATTTTTAGTTTATTTTCAACAAACCAAACTGATATACATACAAGAACCCCAGCTATTAAGCCAATTATCATTGCTGAAATTCCGCTAACAAAAGCACATCCTGCAGTTATAGCAACAAGACCTGCAAGAGCACCGTTTGCAGTCATTGTAGGATCAGGTTTTTTATATCTTATCCACATGTATAACATTGCACTAAATCCTCCAAATGCACCTGAAAGCATAGTATTTGTCGCAACAACGCCAAGTCTTAAATCAGTTCCGCTTAATGTTGAACCTGCATTAAAAGCAAACCATCCAAAAAATAAAATAATTGTTCCTATTATGGCCATTGGTATATGATGACCTGCAATAGCAACAGGTTTACCATCTTTTTTAAACTTTCCGATGCGTGGTCCAAGAACTATTGCACCTGTAAGAGCAATCATTCCACCCATTGCGTGCACAACTCCTGAACCTGCAAAGTCTAATGCTCCATGCCCTAATCCTAACTTGCTTCCAAGTTGAGCCAACCAGCCTCCACCCCATACCCAGTTTCCATAAATTGGATAATAAAACATTGAAACAAAAAATGATGAGATGATTATAGCTTTTAATTTTACCCTTTCAGCCATAGCGCCTGTAGGAATTGTACAAGTTGTATCCATAAATACCATTTGGAAGAAGAACATTGTAAAAATAGCAACATCATAAGTGCTTCCAGAAAGGAAAAATCCCTTGTATCCCAAAATTCCCCAACCGTTTATTGCCAGTTCCTTATTTAAAACTGCAGTTCCACCAAGCGAACTTAAAGGTCCAACACCTCCCATCATTATTGCAAATCCAAGTATATAAAAGCCTATTGTTCCAACCAAAAAAACAATAAGATTCATTGCCATTGTGTGAAGAGCATTTTTAGCTCTTGTAAGACCTGTTTCAACCATAGCAAATCCAGCTTGGAAGAAGAAAATTAGAAATGCAGAAAGCATAACCCACACAAAATTAAGACCAATTTTAACTTTTCCAAGTTCATTAGCTATTTCATTAGCACTGACTGCCCCGTTAATAGCTGATGAAATGTTTGAAGTATTTCCAGTTGACATACCTGATGGATCTCCTGATAAAGTATCAGCATTTAAAAGCTTGGGCACGAAAATAAATATCGCTACTGTTATTATTAGTAACGCAGCAAGGATATTTTTCCTGATAGTAAGTTTGTTCATTTGCAGTCTCCTTTATTTATTTAAAATATTTATTTTAAAAAACCTATAATTACTAATATTTAATTATGATGGCATAAAAAAGCTTATTACTAATATTTAAAAGTACTTTAAAATTTGATATTAGAATTAAACAATTTAAATTTTAATTTTTATACGAAGAATTATATTTTAAATTTATTAAGGCAATATTAAGAAGATGTTAAATTTATGTTAAATAATTAAATTAAGATTACAAATAGAAGTAAGGTGGGTAGAAACTAATATTTCTTGATAAATGAAATTATTTTATTCTTTTTAATCTGCCTTGAGCTTGGGAATGAACATTAATATTTTCAATGCCGATAAACTTCAAAAAAAATGTCTTATAATTTGCTTCTCCAGTTACTAAAACAAATTTTGGATTTTCTATACTACTTACAACTTTATAGTTTAAATTTTTCAAACTTGAATTTTTCATCGGTTTAAAATTTTTTCTAAAATAATCATTTATTGTATCCTCAAAAGAAGAACTTAAATTATTTACACCTTCATTTTGAGCTTTATTTAAATCAATAATTTTTGATGCTTCTTCAGCTGATATTAAACATGCTTTATATAGCTCTTCTTTTAGCATTATTGAGCCACCAATATCTATTACGAAAGCAATAAGCATTATAATTATAGGCATTAATATTGCCATTAATATTAAAGATGAAGCTTTTTCATTTTTGAAAATATTTAACAATTTCATGCTTTTAATAAAATTAATTTAAAAATTAATTTAAAAAATTAAAAAATTATATAATTTATTAATATTAAGAATTTTTATACAAAAAAATTTTCTTTCAAAATAAATAAAAATTAAAATTCAAAAACTTCATAAGTGATACCACCAAGCCATGAATCTGGATTTGAATTTGAATTATCTTGACTTATATTTATTGAACGGAAACCATTTATTGGATTTGCAAATGAGATATGGCCGGCTTCTCCTCTTTCTGCATAAACATATACATGCAAAATACTTTCTTCACTACCTGCATGTTCAAACTTACAATCTGCATTAACGCTGCCTTCTTCAGCACTTAAAACATTACCATCAAATATTATTACTTTTTCCACCCCTTTATCATTATATCTAACCACATCTTCATAAATATATATTTTATTTATTTTCCTTTTTTCTGATTCTAAATTAATATCACTATTATCAATCTTCCAGGTAATTTTTAAATTCATGGAAGCTTCATTCCCACTTAAATCTTTATGCCATTTTGTAAACACATATTTTGGATATTTCTCAACAATTATTTTGCCATGCATTGGATTAGCAAAATAACCAGAAGTTATCCAAACTTTGTTTGTTTCCCAATGTGAGGTATCAATCCAAGTATAAGTTATATAATATTCCCAATAACCTTGATTAACAATATAAGAAGTATCAACCCAATGTTTTCCTGTTCTGGTTTCCCAATGCCCCTCTATCACATAATAACTTGTATCTTTCCAAACTAAACGCTGCTTTGTTTCCCAATGTGAGGTATCAACCCAAACAGTACTTTGCTTTTGTTCCCAGTGTGAGGTGTCTATGTATTGGCTTTCCCAATGAGAAGTGTCTATCCATCTGGTGGCATATCTTGTTTCATAATGGGAGGTGTCAACCCAGTAATAATAATTTTTTGTTCTCCATTGTGCATGACCAGCAGAACCTATTACTGGATAAAGCCTATTAATGCTCCACCCATATTCTTTAACAATTTCCCAATAACCATATTCCACTTTTGCCATATAACCACTGCTTACCCAAACTTTATATGAATAAGTACTCCAATAGCCAGAATTTACCCATTTGTAAATTGTATAGCCACTTTTAACCCAAACATTATATGTATTTGTTTTATAATATCCACTATTTACCCAGATATTATGATTTTCAGTTATCCAATATCCACTATTAACCCAATGGGATGTATCTACCCACACTTGATAACTATCATAAGACCAATAACCTTGATTTACTTTATATGAAGTATCAACCCATCTTTTATTTTCATTTGCTTTCCAGTAACCATCTGAAACAAAATTTGTCTGAATCTCCCAATGAGAAGTATCAATCCAAATTTTTTCTTCTTCAGCAAAAATGTTTTTTGTAAAAATTAGCTCGATTAAAAGAAATATAAAAATAGCTAAGAATATTAAGTTTTTTATATTTTTCCTGCACATAATTTATATTAAAATTTTCATTTATTTTTAATAATATTCTTTAAAAGCTATTGTGATAGACTCTGGACTATTTTTATAAAGGGTAGTTATGCTTTCCTGAACACTTATTTTCTTTTTTAAATATTTTTTAAAGTCATCAATTGTAACCATTTCTCTAAAGCCAATTTGAATACTATCAGGAGGTATCATAAATCCTTTATCGTTTTTTAAATCATAATTATTAAAATCAAATATTTTTTCGTAATCTTTAACATCCTTTAAATAGTGGTGATGCACCTCAAATTCCTCAAAATCACTTTCAGATTCAACTAGAAAGACTATAGAGTTTTCTCTAATTTCTTTGATTTCCCCTGAATAATATTTAGTAAGCATTCTGTATGGCCTATCAAAGCCCCAACTTTCAATAATTTTACCGTCTTTTGTTTTTTCAATTTGCTTCTTTAATTTAACTTGAACATCATTTCCATATTTATCTTTAAAGGTTTCATATTTAGTAACTTTAGTAATATTTCCATCTTCATCAACAACTGTAGCATCAGTTACATCAAGAAAATTTCCATTTTCATCCCATATTCCAACAGGTTCATTAACATCCTTTAAGTCTTTTACTCTACTCAATAACTCTTTTGCAATGGCAGCATCTTTGCTATCTGGCTCAATTAACTTTTTTTCTTCCTGGTATTTTACAAAAGCAAACAATAATAAAATCACAATCACAATAAATAAAATACTAAATAAGAAGATTTTGATAGCTCTCATTTATGTTCCTCTTATATTCCTCTTATATTCCTTTTGTATTCCTTTAAAATCATCTATCGCTTTTAATTAATAATATAAAAATATAAATTATTAATATTATAATTTAGTAATTTTTATTAAAATTATAATATTTAAATACTTCAAATGTTTTTGTTTTTTATTTTTCTTTTAAGCTGATATAGAGCGTTATTATATTATTGTATTTTATTTAATATAAAAAAAATTATTTTAACTATTCTTTTTCTTCAATTTTCATGGTGCTTTCACCACTGACATTTATTTTGTCACTATTAAAAAATGGTAGAATCTTATTAAAAAAATTTGGAACTTGATAAGTTACTTTTAAAGTTACCTCATCACCTGGATTATACCCTGAAAAGATTGTCTTTATACTTAACCTATCACTTATATTCCAACCTGGCATCGATGAAGAAGCATAGTTTAAAACTGCTTCTGCTGCTTCGTTTTGAGGATCATCAGCCATTGTTGCTACTCTCGCCCCTTCATAAGAAGCAGAGTTAACGACTACTTTTGCATTTAGTATAAAGCCAAATTGGATAATTCCTGCAAGAAGTAATAAAAGGATAGGGGTAATAAGTGCAAATTCTAATAATGCACTTCCTTTATCTCTTTGCACTACTTCCCAATTCAAAAAAAGTTTTTTAGTATTTTTTCTAAAAAATTCAATATTTTTCATCGTTTTACAAAAATTATATTTTTTAAAATATTGCTTTATTACAATTATTAATTATTAATAAAACAATTTTAATAAAAGAGTAATTTAAAAATATAATCTTTTACATTTTTAATCTTTTAAATCTTTAACTTCTTTTAATTTTTTATAAACGCATTATTTATTACATTATTATTTATTATTACTTAACATATTTTATTTATAAGCTATCAACTATTTTCTGGAAAACGCCTTGAAGTTTATCTCCTAATGCTGTTATAACTACAATGCAAACAATTACAACTAATGCTATATACAGCGCAATTTCTATAAGAGTAGAGCCTTTGTCTTCTCTTAATAAATAAAATTTAACAAACATTTTTCTTAGCCATTCCATCTTTTTCTCCTTTCATCTTTCTCTCATTTTTATATTTTTTATTTTTAATTATTTATTACTAATTCATTCATTTCTCTTCTATATCTTTATTTTGCATTTCTATCTTTTTATTAGAATTTTTAAAACAATAATTTAATTTGTGGGAAAACTGGTACAAGAAAGATAAGAAGAGTTGGAATAAAAATAAATATAAATATAATAAAAATTAAGTTACTTTCTAACTTTTCTGCTTTTATTTTTAATTGATCTTTTTGATTATTTCTAATCTCAGCCGAAAAATTTTGTAAAACTTCTTTTACAGGATTTCCTATTATTTCTGATTGAGATATAATTTTGACAATTCTGTTAAATTCTTCACATAATGATAACTTCCCTATAAATTCATAAGCTTCTATTTTGCTAAAACCTTCAAGCTGCTTTATTCTAAATATTGATAATAAATTTTTAATTTCCCCATTATAATTTAATGCAAAATATTTAATTGCTTCATCTAAGTTTAGCCCTGCATTTATAAGAGAAGATAAAATATCAATAAAATCTGGAAGTTCGATTATTACTTTACTTTTAATGTTATTAATTTTGCTTTTTAATATTTCTGATGGAAGCAAATAAAATATTAATGCTCCTATTAGGGAAATAATTAGAAAATTTTTATGAAAAATAATGCCAAAAATATTTATTAAAACAAAAGCAAAAAAACTAAAATAAAGTTTTAAAATTACAAGCTTTTCTTGACTATCAATTTTTAATCCAAAAATTCTTATATTTTTAAAATTATCTAAATAAAATTCAATATTTTCATCATGTAATAATTCAAATTTTTTATTTTTATTTAATTTCTTTATAAATATTGAATTAAATAAAATTGATTCAAATTCATTTCTTTTAAAATTTAAAAAAATAATTAAAAAAAATGAAACTGATAATATTGATATTATTATTTCTAAAATTTTCATATCGAAGAAATAATTTTATTTAAATTATTAATAATCTTATTAATTAATAAAAAGCCAATAATATAGCTAAGTGTGCTATAAATTATTATTACCAGCCCTACACTACTCAAATAAAAATTAATAAAGTTCTTATTTAGTAAAAAAATTATAAAAATTGATACCAACGGTATAATCATAATAAAATAAGATGTATATCTTGGTCCTGTTGAAAGAATTTTTATATAATTATTTAGGGATTTCTTACCTCTTAAATATTCTATTTGATAATTTAAAAATCCTACTAAATCAAATCCTTTCTCATTTGCAGCAATTATTCCCATAAATATAATTTCAATTATTTTGCTATTATTTCTATCAATCATATTTTTTAAAGCATCTTTAAATAAAACACCTTTGGCGCAATCATCTAAAACAATCTGCAAATCGTTTCTTAAAGGAGCACTAGTTTTTTCTATGGATTTTTTTAAAGAAACAAGAATATTTGGGTTACTATATAGATTCCCAGCCAATTCAATTAAAAATGCTTCAAGCTGGTTTTCTTTTTTATTTTTAAGATTAAATATAATTAGATTAATAAAAACATAAGTAAGAATTATGCTAATAAATATTAAAAATATAATTACAAAAATTGGAACAGAAAAATAAACACATAATAGTAATTCAATAGAAAATATAATAAAAAGTATTACAACAAATTCACTAAAAGAGATTGATATATTAGTCTTCTTATAAAGATTAATGATACTATTGATAGGATTTTTCGATTTTTTATCATTATTTTTATAAAAGCTATTTTCTATTTCATTATTTTTAATAAGTTTATTATAAATTAGTTTTTGTTTGTTTGAATAAAGTATAATGATAAATAAAAATAAGTATAATAAACCTATTGAAAAGAAAATTGCAATTGTTATAGATATGTTAATTTGAAATCACCACTTTCATTTAAATCTTTATCTAATAAAGCTATTTCTTTTATTGTTCTTTTTAAAATATTTGAATTCTCATCATTTATCGTTTCTAAAAAAATTACTAAATCAATTGATCTGGCGATAATTTTTTTTATTACTTCACTACTTAAATTAGGCTTATATTCAAGGGCAAGTGCTTCAAGTCTTAGAAGTGCATCTAACGCAGAATCTGCATGAATTGTGCTAAAACTCCCATTACTTCCCGTATTTAAAGCTTGAAGCATCTGATAAGCAGCCATCGAATCTCTAACTTCACCGATTATTATCCGATCTGCCTTCATTCTTAAAGTTTCAAATAGTAACTTATCCTGACTAATCTCATTATCTATTTCTCTTGATTTTGGTCGCGTTGTTAAAAGTCTTATAAAAGGATGACCTCTTAATCTTATTTCTGGCGTATCTTGAATAATATTAATAAATTCATTCTTTGGGATTAATTTTGCCATTGTGTTTAATAAAGTTGTCTTTCCAGAGCCCATAGCGCCTGCAATGATTATATTTTTTTTATTTTTAACAAAATTAATTAAATTCTCATAAGTTCTTTGATTAAACATGCCAACATTAAGTAAGTCCTCAAGTTCAAAATCAAGGCAATTAAATATTCTTATGGAAATATAAACCTTATCTGATATTGGAGGGATTACAATAGAGCATCTACTTCCGTCATATAGATCAGTATTTAAAAATGGAACTCTTTGGTCAATAATTTTATTTGAGTAAGTTTTTATTCTATCAATTATTAAATATACTTCATCTATTGAATTAAAAACTTCACCAAGATAATTTTTAGAACCATTTTTTATTATTACCATTTCTTTATCTTGAATAAAAATATCTGTTATTTCTTTATCTTGAAGATATTTTTCAAGAATTCCAAGACCAAAAATATCTGATAAAATTTTTTCAATTAATTCATTGCTAATAACAAACTTTGTTGAAGGAAATAAATTTTCAAACTCGTTTTTAATTAATATAAAAAGTTTATCTTTAAATTCTTCTTTACTATCAAAATCAGGATTTAATATATAATCACCTTTTTTAATCTTATCTTTAATAAGATTTATTACTTTCTTTTCATCATTTTCATTTAAAGAATGATTTTCTCTAAGCCTTTCCTGTAAGCTCATTAATTTCTCCATTTATAATTAAATTATTGCTTGAAATTATATTATTTATTAATTTACATATTTGATTATTAAACCTTGATTTAAAAAGTTTATTAGTATTTAGAACAATAAAGTTTTTATTGAAATTTTTATCGTATGAAATAAAACCTCTAACTGGAAAATTAAGTATTTTTGTAATATCTTTTATTTTAAATAAATCCAATATCTTCTTTTTATTTATAACTAAATGGAATTTATTTTTATTTATTAAGAATTTATTGTTTAAAATTGAAATAAGTTCTGCTATCCTTGAAAGGCTTTCAATAGTTGGCTCAGATAAAAGAATTATAATATCTGAAAATTTTAATGCATCTATAATTATTCCATTTAAAACTGTCTGGGTATCAAAAATAATTACTTCATAAAATTGTGAAATATTTTCTAATAACGTATAAAATTCAATTTCTGTGACTGCTTCAGCATTAATTGGATTTGAAAAACCTTTTAAAACATCAAGATTCTTATTAATACTTTTAATATAATTTTTAAATCTTTCTGGAAATTTAATTGCAATATCAAGAGAATTATTATCTGATATATCAAAGAGCGGTCCAAAATCTCCTGGTGAACTATCAAGTTCAACTAATAAAGTTCTTTTATTTAAAATATTTGCAAAGTAAAAACCAAAACATATAGCTGCTGATGTTTTACCTACGCCACCTTTATTTGAAACTATTGCAAAAAATAATTTATCCATTTTAAAAAATTATTATCCTTTTGTTTGTAATTTCTTATTTAATTAATATCATTTTTAATTAATATCATTTCCAATTATAATTTTATATTTACCATTAGATGTTAATTTTGCGATATAGGGCGATTCATTTATTTTGCATTTTAAATAAAGCGTAATTATTTCATTTCCATTATTAGAAAGAAGGCTATTGCTTTTATCTTGGAAATTTTTTATTTCAAGAATTTTTATGTTTTTTAAAATTAAATAACCATCAACAAGACTTATATTTTCTGAAATATTAAATACATTGGAGTCTAAATAATTTAAAAACAAGTCAGAATTATCGTTATAATCTATATTTGAAATTTCACTAACATTATTATTATTGTTATTATTGTTATTTGCGCTATTATAATTACTTCTAAGATTTAAATTAGATCTTAAGTTAGAATTATTTAAATTATTATTAATTTCATTGTTTTTGTTTTTATTAATTAAATCAATATTACTCAAATTACTGTTACTAACATTTGCTTTATAAAATAAATCTTCAAGTTCTTTATCCTTTTCAAGTGAAACAAGCATTATATTCTTATCAGTTTGTAATTTTTCTGTAATTTTTTCTTTTGAATCAATATTTATACTTATTATTGCTTCATCTGGTTTTAAATTTTTAATTAAATCTTTTTGCTCTATTTGTGACAACATTTGTAAAGTCAAATAATCACCTTTAAATCTATCAGTATTTATGGTTTTACCTAAAACTTCTGATTTATTTTTTACATAACCTTGTGGTAATGAATTTTTAAGATAATATCCAACTGTTATTTTATCTTCATTTATTATTTCACCTTTATTAATATTGTCTTTAAGCACAATAACTCCAACTTTTTCAAGATAGCTATTTAAAAACAAATAAACTGATACTCCTATTATTAATGAGCCTAAAATTGCAAGAATAACATATTTTTTATATGAGTAATTCATAAACACTTCCCTGTTTCATTTTGTTAAAATTTCTATAGCAATATTTGATAAATCTTTAAAATCATCAAATTGATTAAAATTAAATAATTTAAAATCTGATTTGGAACTTAAAGAATCAATTTCATTTAAAGTAGCAATTGTCTTAATATTGAAATAATCTTTCAAATTATCTGGGCTTACTTTTAACGGATTATTTTTATTAAATTTGTTTATTATTAATATTTTTTCTAATTCTTCATAAATATATTTGCTATTGATACTTAACAATCTTCCTATGCTTCCATTCGTACAGTCTGAAACCATTATAAGTAAATCTGCTAAATCAATAACACCTAGATAAAATTCGTTAATATTATTTGGTAAATCAAAAATAATAAGATCGTATTTTTTACGTGCAATATCAGTAAGACAATAAATGTCTTTTAAATCTATTTCTTTAGATTGTAAATAAGTCAATGGGGATTGAATAATATCTAAACCTTGCAAAACATTTTGAACAGAATTGTTAAACGAATTTTTATCAAACCCTTCAGTAAATACCATAATATTAGGAATTTTGGGGATATCTAGATAATATGCAATATCGCTTCCACCTTCACTAAAATTTAAATCAACTATAAGTGTTCTTAGATTTTTAAATAAAGAGCCTAAAAAAATTGAAATAACTGTACTGCCCACTCCACCTTTTGCTTTTGTAACAGCAACAATTTTTTGCTTAAAAGCTTTTAACTGATAATTTAATTTTTCAGGCTTATTTTCATTTTCAGACTTATCTTCATTATTTAATTTTTGGCAACTATCAATTAAACAATCATTTTTATTTTGATTATCTTCCTTAATTGCAACATTGTTACTTAAATTATTTTGAGAAATAATTTCGGCAAAACTATTTTTTTCTTTTTTATTTTTTTTACTTATTGAATTTTTAAAATCTAATTCAGGAGAAACTTGAGTTTTGTTAATGTTTGTACTTTTTATAATTAAATTTTTATTTTCAGCTTTAATTATATTTTTATTCTCATTTAAAATTATATTACTGTTATTATTGTCATTATTTGAAGCTTCGCTTTTAATAAAATTTTTATTTTCCTTATCTTTAAAAATAACATTTTTGTTTTGTTCTTGATGATTAATTTTAAATTTAAAGAAATTTTTAAATAATTTTGCTAAGTTTTCTTTTTTATTATTAGTATTAATATTATTTTTTATATCACTTAATAATAAATTTCTAACTTTTTCAAAATCTATAGGAGTGTCAACATCTTTTCCAAGAATAAATACTTTTATTTTTCTTTTTTCTGCTTTATCAATTATTTTATCTAAATTATTTATTTTTTTACTTATTAAAATATAATCAATTTTTTCATATTCCATAACAAAATTTACAGCAAAATCACTGCTTAAATTTATAAATGAAAAATCTTCTTTTATCTTTGCAATCTCATTAAAAGTATTAAGATCAGTATCAGCAATAATTATTTTATAATCTGAATATTTAATATTTAAATTATAATTATATAATATTTCATTCATATAATTATTAATATTATATTTTTTTATACTATTAATAAGTATTTATTATTTAATTTAAAATTTCATTTAATGTCAATATTTAAGGAATAGATTTTGTTGAATATTTAGTCTACTAATAAAATCCGCTAATAAAACTAAAAAAAATAGTGGATGACAAATATTTGTCATC
>Ga0078972_1010515_pt1 | contig 17235 bp, 15 predicted proteins | sample YelNatPaOPGAMG01_FD_67568 | JGI IMG/M metagenome (GOLD analysis project Ga0078972, IMG submission 67568) | Hot spring thermophilic microbial communities from Obsidian Pool, Yellowstone National Park, USA - OP-RAMG-01 (SPADES assembly) (version 2) | ecosystem: Environmental > Aquatic > Thermal... | reverse complement strand
GACCCGCTGTGTGGATCACCTCAACGGCATGTTTGCCTTTGCTCTCTGGGATGGCCGGCGCCAGCGCCTGCTCCTGGCGCGTGACCGGATCGGAAAGAAGCCCCTATTTTACTACCATGGCCCCCATTTTCTCTCCTTCGCCTCTGAACTCCAGGCCTTGCTCTGCGACCGCCAGATTCCTCGCCAGGTGGACCCTGTCGCCCTGGCCCAGTACCTCCAGTTCTGGTATATTCCGGCACCGCGGACCATCTTCCAGGGAATCTACAAACTCCCACCGGCCACCGTTTTGCTCTGCGAACACGGCCAGATACGGCGGGAACGTTACTGGGATCTGAATTTTGCCCATAAGGAGACGCTATCGGAGGAAGAATGGATAGAGCGCATTGGGGAAGTCACGCGGGATGCTGTGCGCATTCGTCTGGTGAGCGATGTCCCGCTGGGAGTACTCCTGAGCGGAGGGCTTGACTCCAGCACCATTGTTGCCCTGATGAACCGTTTGGCTAACAACCCGGTGCGCACCTTCTCCATTGGCTTCGAAGAAGACGCCTATAACGAACTCCCCTATGCGCGTCAGGTAGCCGCTTTCCTGGGAACCGAGCACCACGAGGAGGTGATCCGCCCGGATGCTGCTGACCTTTTGCCCAGATTGATGCGCCACTACGGAGAACCTTTCGGCGATGACTCGTGCATACCCACCTACCACCTGGCACGGCTGGCCCGCCAGGAAGTCAAGGTGGCCTTGAGCGGAGATGGGGGCGATGAAGCCTTCGGCGGCTATCCTCGCACCTGGCAGTATCTGGCTTTCCGCCCTGGCGCCTCGCTACGCGGATTGCTCGTTGAGCAGGCGAAAGCCGTTTTCGCCAAAGCCAGACCATCCTGGGCCTCCGCCGATATGCCGCCGTGGAAGGGCTTTGGGCGTGAACTGGCTTTCCGGCTACGGGAAATCTTCCGGCCTGTTCAGCGCTACGCCCATGCCTGGATTGTCTGGAAAGATGGGGTCGAAAATCTACTGAACCCGGAGGTGGCTGCTTCCTTACACCGGAAGGACTTCCTGCAACCGTGGGAAGATGTCCTCCGGAGAACCCAGGGATGGGATGCCCTGGACCGCTTGTTCTACCTGGATATCTCTACCTACTTGCCCGACGACCTCCAGACCAAGATGGATATTGCCAGCATGGCCGCTTCCCTGGAGGTACGTTCGCCCTTCCTCGACTACCGGCTTTTAGAATTGAGCGCGAGGATGCCCTCGGCCCTGAAGCAACGGGATGGAGAGACAAAAGTACTGTTCCGCCGGGCCATTCGTGCTTTGCTCCCACCCGAGATCGTCAGTCGCAGGAAGCAGGGGTTCGGAACGCCCATCAGCACCTGGCTGCGCGATGGGTTGCGGGATATGGTAACCGACTTACTATTGGATGAAAACTCTTACTGGCGCGACTTTCTCCGCCCGTCGATGGTGGAACCGATGGTCCGGGAGCATCTGGCCGGCCGGCGAGATTGGGGCCGGCACCTCTGGCTGCTCCTCTGCTTCGAGGTATGGGCCAGGCTCTTTCTGGCCTGAACCTGGCCTAAAGGAAGTCGTCCTCATGGCCAACGGGGTACCATGCCATCCCCAGGTTACAGTTGTCATGTCCGTTTATAACGGTGCCCGGTACGTCCGCCAGGCGATAGACAGCATCCTGAACCAGACCTTTACCGACCTGGAGTTGATCGTCGTGAACGATGGCTCCACAGACGACACCGCCCGCATCCTGGCCTCCTACACGGATGAACGGCTGGTCCTGCTGGAGAATGAAAGCAACATCGGACTAACCCGCTCGCTGAACAAAGCACTTCGGATTGCCCGGGGGGAGTATATCGCCCGCCAGGATGCCGACGACTTCTCCTTACCGGAACGGCTGGCCCGGCAGGTCGCCTACCTGGAAGCGCACCCACGGACCGGCTTTATGGGCACCACAGCCATTTGGATAGACGAAACGGGCAAGACTCTGCAGGTCTGGCATCAACCGACAACCAATCCTGAGATCCAGGAACGGCTTCTCTGGTATTGTCCCTTGATGCATGGTTCGGTGATGATGCGGCGACGCGCTTTGGCCGAGGTGGGAGGAAAGTACACCGAAGACATGCGAACCGGACAGGACTATGACCTCTGGCTTCAGATGAGCGAAAAATGGGACGTGGCCGTCCTGCCAGAACCTCTCTATGGCTACCGCTGGCATGAGGATATGGCCACGAAGGTACATAGACAGGAACAGATGGCAAACGCCCAGCAGGCTCTGGCCCGCGCTCTGAAACGGCGCACACTCCTTGGACGGGCTCTTGTGCTCAAACCACTTCACACGGCCCCGGCCTGGACAGCACGCTACTCCCGGCGGGAGTGGGCAGACCGGTTCCTCTGGTGGGCAGCCGGTGCACGGGCAATAGGGAGAGGCTACCCCCAACGCTTTGCGCTGTTCTCCTTTTTGCTCAACCCGGCCAACCCCCAATGGTGGTCCTTTATGAGGGGCGTGTTAGAGCGGAAGTTGGGCCGCCTCATGGATGCCGGTGTTGTCCTGTAGCCCTCCTATCCCACCAAGGCAGGAGCAGACATGTCCCTGCGTATCCTGTGGGTGACCCCCCAGTTCCCCTGCCGGCGCAGCGGCGGGCAGGTCCGACAATACCACCTGCTCCAATACCTGGGTCCAAGGCACCAGGTTACCGTGCTCAGCCTGATCCAGCCGACAGAAGTAGAGGAGATCCCATCTCTCTGGAACACAGGGGTTGAGGTGATCACGGTGCCGTTTTCCTCTCCCAAACCATCGCGGGGATGGCGCAACCGCATTCGTTCCTGGGCACAACTCCTATTCGACCCGCAGCCACATTATGCCCGTACATATCCGTTACCGGCGCTACGGGCGGAAATGGCAAAACTCCTCAGCGAACGGAAGCCGGACATCGTCCACCTGGAGCACCTCTTTACTGCGCCGCTTGGAGAAATGCTCCGTGGTTTGCCCTGGCTGCTGACCGAGCATAATGTCGAAAGCACGGTCGCTGAACGACAACGCCGGCGGGCCAACACACCGGCCCGCCGCCTGGCGGGATGGCTCGAGGCCCGGAAGTTGCGGCGTTGGGAACGGCGGTGGATACAACGCAGCCCCGCCTGTATCGCGGTATCCGAAACCGATGCGGCGACGTTGCGGGCCATGTCGCCGGGGACCCCCATATTTGTGGTCCCGACCGGTGTGGACACAGCCCACTTTGCAGTGCCAGAAGGGAACCAAACGAGGCGCGCCGGGATGGTATTTTTCGGAAACCTTGGCTATGCTCCCAACATAGACGCCCTGGCCTATTTTTGCGATCAAATTTTCCCGCTGGTGCGCTCGCGCCATCCCGACGCGCGATTGCATATCGTTGGTCCCTATGCCCCACCTGAGGTGGTCGCCTTGGGAAGTCGGCCAGGAATCCAATACATTGGCTTCGTAGAGGACGTACGCCCTCACCTCTGGCAGGCGGCCGTGTGTATCGTTCCGCTACGGGTCGGCGGCGGCGTGCGACTCAAGATTCTGGAAGCCCTGGCCGCAGGTTGTCCGGTCGTGTCCACAACCGTCGGGGCCGAAGGCCTGGACCTATCCGATGGCCAGGACCTGCTTATCGGGGATGATCCCCTGACCTTTGCCCAACACGTGTCCGAGTTACTGGAGGATGGGAATAAGGCCCGTCATCTGGCCGAACATGGGCGTCAGACGGTGAGCACGCGTTACGATTGGCGGACCATCGCGCCCAGGTTGGAAGAGGCTTACCGTACTGTCCTGAGGGCCGGCCATTGACATCTCCTGTGCATAGCCAGAGATAAAAGGGGTTGTCCTGCTCGGACTTCAGTTCAACCGGGCCAAGTCGTCGGATTCTCGCCGCCTGTTGCCAGTTCCTCGGCCACGGCCATCTCGATGGTGGACCAGAACCCCGAGGAAATGGGGATGAAAGGACATTCCAGAAGATGACGATCCACCGGAAGAAGCGGAGATTTGGGGCGATCTTGGAACCACTTTGGATTCCTCTGGCCGGCTTCGCCCTTTCGACCACTCTCCTCCTGTCCTTCCCTATGGAGAGGATAACCATTTTTGTTGTCGATGATGCCTACTATTACCTGAAAGTGGCTTTGAATGTCGCTAACCAAGGGCAATTTACCTTTGATGGCATCCATCGCACCAGCGGTTTCCACCCGCTATGGCAAACGTTACTTGCTGCAATCGCTTTCGTTGTACACGATGAATTTGCTCTGCTTTACGCCGCTTTGGTCCTGGAAAGTCTGCTTGCCTGCCTGGCCGGCGTGTTGCTCTATTTCTACGTGAAAGAAGTCTTTGGAAAACCCAATGCCCTTATTGCCCAATCCTTATGGAGCCTGAACGGAGGTCTTATCCTGACCTGGCACCTGATGGGAATGGAAAATACGCTTTTCTCCTGCCTGCTTCTCGCTTCCCTCCTGGCCACCCGGAAAGTGCTGCGACACCCAGATCCTTCTCTCGCTACCACACTTCTGACCGGCTTGATTTTTTCCTGTACGTTCCTTTCCCGAACCGATTCCATCCTGCTATTGATATTTCTTGTTTCCCTCCTCTTTTTTAAAGGCCTGTTCCGCCAGCCTCGTTCCCTCGCTTCAGCGGGTCGGGTTATCCTGATTTTAGGAACTACAATCGGCGCCTATCTTCTCTTCAATATCGCCGAGACCGGCTATGGCTTCCCAATTAGCGGAACAGTCAAAGTCCGGCAGGGCCTCGTTGCCATTGAGCAAATGGGGGGTATACTCACAACAACCTTCTGGGAACGCACAGTAGCAAGTATTCGTCACCTGGCCGGTCTGCTCAAATGGCATCTTCTCTCCGTGCCCCTGTCTGCCTGGCCACGAGCAGACGACCCATGGCTATGGAACGGGCTACGCCTCCTGGGGATCATACCCGCTGTTGGATATCTCGGTGGCACAATTCTTCATTTACGAAACGCACCGGGGCCAAGGCGATTCCGGAATTCGGGATTGACCACAGTAGAAATTTGCCTGCTCTGTTATGCGGCCTTCCATACCTCCATCGAAGTAACTCTCCTTGCTCCCACGCTGACCTGGACTTCTTGGTACCTTGTCCCCCAGATTCTCCTCGTCATCATTGTTGCTTCCGGCTTGCTTTACCCCTGGAGTTTTCTGCGAGGCGAGAGCGGTTCCCCCTCTGCCACCTCGGAGAAGGGAAGGCCCTATGTCTACTTTTTACCGGCCCTCTTTGCCTTTGGGATGATTTGGTGCTCGTTCGTGTATTTGGGCACATTGCCCCAACAGGGACGACAGGGGATGTGGAACACCGAAGGGTTCGCTTTGGCCCTATGGATGCGACAAAACATACCACCTGAAGCACGAATTGGTGCCTGGGACACCGGCCTGTGGTCCTACTTTTCCGGTCGTACCATCATCAACTTGGATGGATTGATGAACGATTACGAGTTCTACCATCAGTACTTGAGCCGGGGAAGAATAGACGAATATATCGATAAGGAAGACATAGAGTATCTGATAACCTGGACGGGCCAGTTCAACCAGTGCCGGGCCCTGCAAATACGTCGCTGCCTGGACGGGGAAATCCTCTACCGGACGCCGGAATGGACGATTACCGGCGGAACAGCCGGAGTCCAGGTGGTCAAACTAGCCAAGCCATGAGAATCCTGTTTTTGGCCCTGGAGCCTCCTTTCCCCCCTAACGACGGCGGGCGCATCCGCACCTATAATATCCTCAAGCAGGTGACCCGGCGGCATGAGGTCATCCTGGTGACCTTCGCTCCTCCCCAGCAACAGGCCGAACGGCTGGAGGCCCTGCGCCCCCTTTGCGCCGGGGTCTTCGCGCTTCCGTTGCCCCGACCCCCGCGCCGTACCTTGCTCCACAAAGCCGCCGGCCTCTTTTCCCGCCGGCCCATCTCCCTGGCCCGATACCGCTCCCCGGAGATGGCCCGCCTCCTCCACGCCCTGGCCCGAAACCACTACGATGTGGCCCATATCGACCAGATTTACCTGGCCCAATATATCCACGACCTCCACCCCCTTCCGGCCGTCCTCACCCACCACAACGTCGAGGCCGAAATTCAGCAACGGCAGTTGCAGGCCCGTCCCCCCTCCCTGCGCCGCCTCCTGGATACGCTGGAATGCCGCCGCTGGCATTTCTACGAGGTGGCCGTTTCCCGGCGTTCTGCCGCCCTGGCCTGTGTCTCCGAACGCGACGCCGCCTACTTCCGACAACGGGTGCCCAACGTGCCCATCTGGGTTGTCCCCAACGGGGTGGATACCCAGGCTTATCGACCGCCCGAGACGGAGCCGGAGGAGGACCTCCTCCTTTACACCGGCCGGATGGATTACTTCCCCAATGTGGATGCCATGGATTGGTTCTGCCGCGAAATCTGGCCCCGGATCCGGCAGGAGGTGCCCTCCGCCCGCCTCCAGATCGTAGGGCGGGACCCCCTCCCCCAGGTCCAAAGTCTGGGCGCACAGCCGGGCATCGAGGTCGTCGGGACCGTGGCCGACACACGCCCCTACCTTTCCCGTGCCGCCGTCTACATCGCCCCCCTACGCCTGGGAGGAGGCACCCGGCTGAAGGTTCTGGAGGCGATGGCCATGGGCCGGCCCATCGTCTCCACTCCCCTGGGCTGTGAGGGACTGGACCTCCATCCCGGAGAGGACCTTCTGGTGGCCGAAACGGCGGAGGAATTCGCCCAGGTCACGGTGCGACTGCTCCGCGACTTTGCCCTCGGCCGGCGGTTGGGAATGCAGGCCCGCCGCACCGCCGAGACCCGCTTCGACTGGACGCAGATCGCCCGGGAACAGGAACGGGCTTACCAGGCCGCTCTGGACAGGCAATAGATGCGCATCCTCTTCCTCTCCGGCTGGTTTCCTTATCCCCCGGACAACGGCTCGAAAATCCGCATCCTCAACCTCCTGCGCGGGTTGAGCGGCCGACACCGGGTCTCCCTGATCTCTTTCTATGACTCCCCTCCTGGGGAAAGACAGATGGAGGCACTGCGCTCCCTCTGCCAGGACATCCATGGGTTGCCCTCACGTTCCTTTTCCCCCTGTCGTCCCCGGGCTCTGCTGGGCTTTTTCTCGCCCACCCCACGCTCGCTCCTGGACACCCACTCCCCGCCGATGGCCCAGGCCATCCGCGAACAGGTGCGGAAACATAACTACGATTTGGTCATCGCTTCCCAGATTACCACGGCCGCCTATTGGAAGGCCTTTGCCCCCCTGCCCGCTATTTTCGAGGAATTGGAACTGGGTGCCCTGGCCACCGGGGCCGGCCTCCGGGCGTGGAGCCCGCGCCGCCTGCGCCGAATGCTGACCTGGCTCAAGGTCAGGCGCTATGTGGCCCACCTCCTGCCCCACTTCCGGGCCTGTACCGTGGTCTCGACGAAGGAGAAAGAACTGCTCCATCAGGTGGCGCCTCATTACCGAAATGTGGCCGTTATTCCCAACGGTGTGGACCTGTCTTCCTACGGCGGCATCGTCGTCGAACGCCAGCGGAAGCGCCTGATCTTCCCCGGTTCTCTGACCTACCCGGCCAACGACGACGCCGTGCGCTTTTTCTTGAAAGAGGTGTTTCCCCGGATATTGCAGGAGGAACCGGAGACCTCCCTGGTCATCACCGGACGATTCCCCCGACAACTTTCCCCTCTGCCGCCCTCGGTCCACCTGACCGGCTGGGTCGAGGATGTCCGGCCCTGGATCGCCGGCAGTTGGGTCACCATCGTTCCCCTGCGACAGGGGGGCGGAACCCGGCTCAAGGTGCTGGAGTCGCTGGCCCTGGGCACGCCGGTGGTGGCTACCTCCAAGGGGGCGGAAGGAATCGAGGGAGAGGCCGGCCGCCATTTTCTCCTGGCCGACGACCCTCCTTCCCTGGCCGCCGCCGTGCTCCGCCTGCTTCGGGACGAGGCGTTCTGGCAATCCCTGAGCGAACAGGGACGACAACTGGTGGGCGAAAAGTACGACTGGGGGTCGGTGTTGCCTCGCTTTTTGGACCTGGTGGAGGAGTGTGCCCGGTGAATCGGCCGGCCCTCTGGGGAAAACTCTCCCACCTGCTCCGGCCCTCATCCAACTGGCTCCGCGCCCTGGTCGTTGCCGGCACCCTCTTCCTGAGCCTCTGGCTGGGCTATCGCCCCCTTCCCATCGCTCCCTTCTGGATCGCCGCCGGCCTGGGGGCACTCCTCCTGGCCCTTCTGGCCCTGCGTTCCATGGCGGCGGCGTTGACCCTCCTGATCGCCACCTCGCCCCTTCTGGACCTCTCCATCTCCACCGGGACCCAGAGCCCCCTGCACTTTAGCCTGCTCTGGATCGGGCTTTGTACGGTGGTGTGGCTGGTGCGGATGGTGGTCGAAAGACGTTTTCGCCTGCTTCCCTCCCCGGCCAATCGTCCTCTGCTCCTCTTCAACGTCTCCGCCCTTCTCTCCTGGCTGGCCGGCTACGCCTTCTGGAAGCCCACCGTGCCCCGTCCGGAGAACGCTCTGACCGTGCAGGCCGGCCAGACGGCTATCTTCATCCTCTCCGCCGCCGCCTTCTTCCTGGCCGCCAACCACCCACTGGAGGAAAAGGACCTGCGGCGATGGAACGGGCTGATCATCGTCCTGGGGTTGGGGGGGATCGTGCTGGACCTTCTGCCCTTTACCCAGCGCCCGGCCGGCCTGACCGGGGGGATGCTCCTCTGGCCCCTGGTCCTGCTCTGGGCCCAACTCCTCTTCAACCCCAACCTTTCCCCCTCGATTCGGCGCCTCGGCTGGCTCAGCCTGCCCCTTTGGGGTCTCTGGGTATGGCAGGTCTCCTTCGCCTGGAAAGGCGGCTGGTTGCCGGCGCTGGTGGGCCTGAGCGTGCTCCTGTTCTTCCGCTCGCGCATCGTGTTCACCCTTTTCCTGGTGGCCTGCATCGTCCTGGTCGCCACCAACTGGGAAATCCTGGCCCCGCTGACCTACCTCCCGGAGGAACAGGGAGGTTCCCTCCTCCGCCCCTACATCTGGTACGACGTCCTGCGCCTGAGCGCTTACTCCCCTCTCCTGGGCCTGGGGCCGGTGAACTATATGTACTACTGGCACGACCCGACCTTTATCTCTTATTCCCTGGAACGGACCAACTGGTGGGCCTGGTACCACTGGGGCTATTCTCCGCCCTCCCACAACATGTTTGTGGACATCTTCGCCCAAACCGGTCTGCTCGGGCTGGGGCTGTTTCTATGGGCGGCCATTGCCCTCTTGGGGCTGGCCTATCGGGCCGGCCAGAAGCAGAAACCGGGCTTTGCCCAGGCCTATGCCCGTGGCGTCCTGGCCGGCTTCCTGGCTTTGCTGATCAGTTCCTTCTTCTTCGCCGACTGGCTGATTCCCTTTGTCTACAACATCACCATCAAAGGCTTCCAGCACAGCCTCTATTCCTGGCTTCTTTTGGGTTCCCTGGTAGCCCTCTGGAACCGCCGTGACGCTCCCGCCTGACCTCTCGATCGTCATCGTCCACTACAGCGGCCGGGAGTATACCGCCCGGTGTCTGGCCTCGCTCCGCCAGGTTGCACCGGCCCTGAATTTCGAGGTTATCCTGGTGGACAACGCTTCGCCGGAACAGGATGCCGGCTGGTTTCAGGAACATTACCCCGAGGTGCGGCTCATCCGCAGCCCGGAGAACCGGGGCATCGCCGGCGGCAACAACCTGGGCATCCGCAACGCCCGGGGGCGGTACATCCTCCTCCTGAACAACGATACCCTGGTCCTGCCGGGGACGATCGAACGCGCCGTCGCCTACCTGGAGGGACATCCCGGGGTCGCCGGCGTGGGTGGGAACCTGCTCAACCCCGACGGCTCCTTCCAGGCCGGCTACGTCGATTTTCCCTCCCTCTGGCAGGAGTTCCTCATCGTCAGCAAAATCGGCCTCCTCCTGCGATCCTGTTATCCCTCCCACCGGCCGGCCGAAAGCGAACGCGAGGTGGACTGGATGAGCACGGCCTTTATGGTCTTCCGGCGGGAGGCGCTGGAGGAGGTGGGGCTGGTGGATGAAGAGTACTTTATCTACTCCGATGAGACCGACCTGCAGTATCGGCTGAAGCGGGCCGGCTGGAAGATCGTCTATCTGCCCGACCTCAAGACGGTTCACTTCGGAGGAAAGAGCCTCGACCCCTGGCGCCGGCGACACCTGGTCTACCGGGGGAAACTGCTCTTTTTCCAGAAGCACTATGGGCGCTGGCGGACGCTGCTCCTGCGCCTCCTCTTCGCCGGCGTCAGTGCGGCCAAACTGGCCTTCTGGGCGCTGGTCTGGCCCATCCCCCCATGGCGCACCCGGGCCGGCCGGGAACTGGGGTCGAACTGGAAGGTCCTGCGCTTGAGTTGCGGGCCACGGGTGGGATAAACATGCAAAGCCGCTCAGCCGTTTCCAGCCTCGGCCGTTCTCCGGCACCCTGTCCTCTCTGCGGTGAAAACGACCCGCGGCCTCTTTTTCGCCCCCATCGTTCGCCGGGGCCGGCCGTGCGCTGCCGCTGTTGTGGGCTGGTCTATATCTCCCCTATCGAGACAGACTACGCCATCATCACCGGACCGATTGTGCCGCCGGAAAAGGCCACGATGCTCACCAGTACCGATCTGTCCGACCTGGCCGGATGTTGGGAAGTGGCCCATCTGCCGGCGCGGGAGGCCGAATGGCCAGCCATTCGACGCAACGCCGAGAATTCCCTTCGTCGGCTGGAGCGGTACCGTCCTCCCCCCGGCCGGCTCCTCGACCTGGGCTGCGGTTGGGGACATTTCCTGGCTGTGGCCCGGGAGCACGGCTGGGAACCCTACGGCCTGGAGCCCCTGGCCGGCCACGCCCTCTACGCCCGTGCCTGCACCGGCGCCACTGTGATCACCGATGTCCTCCACGAGGATACTTTCCCGCCCGCCTTCTTCGACGTGGTCACCGCCTTCCAGGTCTTTGAGCACCTCCCCGACCCGGCCGGCGACCTGGGCCGGCTGTACCGTATGCTCAAACCGGGTGGCGTCATCCTTATCGAGGTGCCAAACATCGCCACCTGGAGCGTTTTCCTCCTGCGAAAGCATCACCGCCACTTTGTGCCCGACCACCTGACCTTTTTCTCCCCCCAAACCCTCACCCGGTTGTTGCGGGAAAAGGGCTTTCAGGTGTTGGAACTCGACCGCCCGACCCGTTGGATGACCTTGCGCCATCTATTGCTGGATTGGCTCGGACGGAGGCTTCCCACCTCCTTCCGCCAGGCTCTTGAACGGCTACTTCGGAAAACCCGCCTGGAACAGCGGCTCGTCCCGGTCAACCTGGGGGACATCATCGTCGCCATTGGGGGAAAGGGTCCCTGCCGATGAGCGCACGCCACTTGATAATCGCCTGTTATCTGGTAGTTGCCATCAGCATGGTTGCCCTTTTTGAATTCACTCTAAACCAGTCATTTATTGGCTCGGATGACGCCTACATACACCTCCGATACATAGACAACCTGCGCGCCGGCCGTGGTTTTGGATTCAACCCCGGTAAGCCATCCAATGGAAGCACAAGCCCCCTATGGGTGCTCATCGCCGCAGCAATAACACGGCATGCCCCCGATCTTCTCCAGGCAGTCAAGATTCTTTCCACAATATTGTTTGTGGCGTCAGCATTTATTTTTTTTGTCCTGTCCCGTCGGCTCGCATGTTCCAGTACTCTGGCGGCCCTGGCAACTTCCATCTACGTTTCAGACCCCTGGTTACTTAAGTGGGCCGGCTCCGCAATGGAAACCAGCCTTACTTCCCTAATTCTCTTATTATCTGTTTATTTCATGCTTACATCAGATAAGTGCTTCCACCTGCTATTCGCCTCTTTCCTGCTTGGCCTGGCTACCTTGGCAAGGCCTGAGGCCGCGCTACTATTCTGCTTATTCCTACTTCTGCAAATAACGACAAGAGAATCCCTTTCCGGCAAGTTGGGGCGGACAGTCGTCGCGCTGACGGTTTACCTGTTTGCTCTACTCCCGTGGCTGGTATTCGCATGCAAGACATTTGGCTCCCCCGTACCCAATACGTTTGCTGCGAAAACCGTCGCTTCGCAAGCCTCCATTTGGGCCGTTGGATGGTATTTTCTCCGCATCATCGGCATAACCTATTGGCCATGGTTGCTCACGGGGGCTGGCTGCATTTTTGCGGCTTTCAGAACACCTGGCATAAGCCCCCGTCTTGGAGTACAAAACCGGGTCATCGTTCTACTCTGGGTATGGTGTGCTATCGTACCTGCTTTTTATGCTTTCAGTAAATTACAGACCCCAAGCACAAGATATCTGCAAGTCATTATACCTCTCTTAATTGCTACTGGCTTTTACTGCCTTGTTCGCTTGGCTAGTTCCATCTCCCCATCGAAGGTGTATTCCCACCTTGTACTGGCTCTCGTGGGTATCGCTGTCATCCTCTACAACATCGCACTGAACGCCGGCATAGTCCTCCCATCAAGCCACGATTTCTCAGAAGGGGTGTTGAAAACTTACCAGAGTGTTGGGGAGTGGCTGGCATCGAATACACCAGAGGACAGCCGAATCGCGGTCGCAATTGATGTTGGCACGATCGCCTATTACTCCAACCGTGAGATTATTGATCTGGGCGGGCTAAATACACCCGAAGTTATACCATATTTACCCGATGGCCTCAACTACGTATTTGTATCCAAGCCTGAGTGGCTGGTAGTCACTGGCGAAAATAACAAGTATGCCCTCTTGAGCCAATCACGTTTCCGGAAAATAGCGGTTCCAGTCATCTCATTCCATGCCGACCTTGGCTTGAGAGCGGAAGCCGACAGAATGACTGGCGGGAGCACGAGATACGATTATTATGTATCCGTGTACCGCTTGCAGTGGCCCTGAAGAAGGTATTGGGGCACCTACAATTTGGCCGAGCAGGTGCCATCGCCACACGCATGGCCGTCGGGACCTTGGAAACAGGGATATCTTCCCTATGGGATAGAGCTACAAGGAGGGCTTATGTGGTCCACACCGACCTATCTGACCCAGATGCAGGAAATCCTGGCCGGCCTGCCCATCGAGGAAATCCGCCGGGCCGGGGAGATTCTCCTGGAGGCCCGCCGGCGCGGGGCCCAGGTCTTTACCCTGGGCAACGGCGGCAGCGCGGCCAACGCCTCCCACATCGCCTGCGACCTCTCCAAATCGGCCATCCGCGACGACCTGCCCCGCTTCCGGGTCATCTCCCTGGTGGATAACGTGCCCCTGGCCACCGCCTGGGCCAACGACACCTCCTACGAAAACGTCTTCGCCGCCCAACTGGAGAACCTCCTCCAGCCCGGAGACGTGGTCATCGCCCTCAGCGGCCGGGGACGTTCGCCCAATATCCTCAACGCCGCCCGCCTGGCCCGGAAGCGCGGGGCCACCGTCATCGGCCTGACCGGCTTCGACGGCGGACTCCTCCGGGAGATCGCCGACCCCTGCATCATCGTGCCCTCGGATTGCATGGAACAGATCGAGGACACCCACCTGATCATCGGCCACCTCCTGAGCGTCTACCTGCGCGAATGCCCCATCGAGACGCCGGCCCCGGTCGTCGCCGTTGCCGGACGACGCGAACCCAACGATGGAAGAAGTTGAGCGTTGTGCGTTTCGCCCGAGGCCGTCGGTCTGGCCGCCCGACCGTCCGCCGGAACATACGCCAGGAAAAGTACCGATGGAATCTCCCTGGACCAGCGAGCCGCTCTCTCGGTGCGCCAGGTCGGAAGAAGAGGGCCGTCATTTATTGCCTGAGCAACCCGGCGACCCGTTCCACAACCTCGGCAGCCAGGGCAACCGCCTCCTCGGCCGCCCGACGGGTATACACATCCGCCGGAATTCCGTCGGGCAGGCTGTTGGGATAACGGGTGGGCACGTAATAGCCGTCCAGAATGCTCCAGGAGCGGGCATATTCCTGAAAGCCGGGGAAAAAGTTCGCCGCCGCTGCACACAGCCGCTCCACCGAATGCCCCAGGACGATTTCCTCCCCCTGGGCATACAGAAACGCCTTCAGCGCCTTTTCGGCCACCTGCTGGGCCAGAAAACAGGCCAGGTGGTAGGCTCCCTGCTCGGCCAGATGGCGGGCCCAACGCAGGTCTTCAGCGGCCTGCCGGAGCCAGCGCCGGCCCTCCTCCAGAGGCGGATTTCTCATAGAGCACCTTCCCTTGCGCCAGGATGTGCCGAAGAAAACCGCGCCGCCGGTGGCGTTCGAACTCCTCCGGGGTATAGACCAGGAGGTCCACATCCACCCTACTGTCCACTTCGCCGTAGAGAGCGGCTGTGCGGGCGACAAAATCGAGCGGCGATTCCATCACCACCAGGAGGTCCAGATCGGTCAGAAGGTCGGCCCGCCCCTCGGCGTAGGAACCAAACAGGACGATTCGCTGCACTTCAGGCCGCCGGGACAGGGCAGCAACGATTCGCTGGAGCGAGTCGGCCAGCGCCTGCCGATAGTCCGCACGTCGTGCGGCAATGTTCTCCGGGTTCATCGGTTACCCACCTGGGCCGCCTGCAGACTGCCCGGGTATCATTGTATCACAGGCCCAGGGAACTGACAACATGACCGAAACCGCGCGGCCGTTGGGGGAAGTTTGCCTCAACTGCGGGGAAGGGGATATAATGTGATTGGAGACCTGAGCAACCTTCGGGTAGGTGCCACGATGGCTTTAGAAGTCTCGGCGGAACAAATGGAGCAGTACAGACGTACGGCTCGTGCCCGCCACCAGATCGAAAAAAAGTGCCAGGGAAGGCAACGCGAATACGCCTGGCAATTGGCCCGACGGGCGGCCAAGTTGCTTAAGGAAAAATACGGTGTTTCGCGGGTGGTACTCTTCGGGTCCCTCCTGCATCCGGGCCGTTTCACCTCGCGGTCGGACGTGGACCTGGCTGCCTGGGGGCTGACATCAACCAACTGGTTGCAGGCCATCGCCGCCGTGAGGAATCTGTCTGACCAGATTGAACTCAACCTGATCGATGTGACCTGCTGTTCACCGGAACTGCTGGCCGTTATCGAGCGAGAGGGGGTACCCCTATGATTGTGCGCTATCGCCTGCTGGCCGGGCGACTTCGGGCCGAACTGCGGACGCTGGAACAGATTGTCGCCCGGGCCGAAGGTGCTCTATCCCGGGCAACCCAACAGGTACAAAACCGGGATTACTTCCTGGCTGCCGCCGCACTCGATTTGCATGGCTTCTACTCCGGCCTGGAACGCCTGTTTGAACTGATCGCCGCAGAAGTAGATGAGTCTGCCGGCCGGTCGGCACTGGCATCGCGACCTGTTGGCTCAGATGTCGTTGGCGGTAACCGATGTGCGACCCGCCGTACTCTCGCCCGAAACCTATTCTGCCCTGGTGGACTACCTGGAGTTCCGCCATGTTATACGCAACGTATATTCGCTCAATCTACGGCCAGACCGGGTGGCCGCGCTTGTACAGGGCCTCCACCCGACCTTTGACCTGACGCGCCGTGATTTGCTGGCTTTTGCTGAATTCCTCGAATATCTCGCCACGGCGGATGAGGGACAGGAGGCAGAAGGGCGGTGAAGTCTCTGCCTATGGTATGTCTATGCGTATCCTATACCTGAGCCAGGTCCTGCCCTTTCCCCTCGACGCCGGCCCCAAGGTGCGGGCTTACCATGTGCTCCGGTACCTGGCCGGCCGGCATGAGGTCACCCTGGCCGCCTTCTCTCGGTCCGGCGACCGGCCCGCATCCGTCGCCCACCTGCGGGAGTTTTGTCAGGAAGTACACACCGTGCCGATGCTGCGCTCGGCCGCGCGAAATGGATGGCACCTGGCACGTGCACTTGTTCTCGGGCAACCCTTCCTCATCGCCCGTGACCACGTCCCGGCGATGAGGCAACTCTTGCGCCATCTCGTGCAGGAGGCTACGGCCGCCGGCCATCCCTTCGATGCCGTCCACGCCGACCAGTTGTGGATGGCTCCCTATGCCCTGGCCGCTGCTGCGGCCGCTCCCACTCACCGCCCCCGCCTGGTACTGGATCAGCACAATGCCGTCTTCCTGATCCCCCGGCGGCTGGCACAACATGAAAGAAATCCGCTCAAAAGGTTGCTCCTCCTGCGCGAGGAACGGTGCATGCGCGCCTTCGAGGTCGCCACCTGCCGGCAGTTCGATCACCTGGTCTGGGTCACCACGGAGGACCGCGCCGCCGTGGAACAGGCCGCACGGCCGGACGCGCTCCCGCCCTCTACCGTCATCCCCATCTGTGTGGACGTGCAGGCCAAGCCTTTCCTGCGCCGTCGCCCGGATGCCTGCCGGGTGACCTTCCTGGGCGGGCTGCATTGGCCGCCCAATGCTGCCGGGCTGCTCTGGTTCTTCCAGGAATGCTGGCCGCGCGTGCGCCAGATGGCACCGCAGGCCGTACTGACCGTCATCGGGCGCGACCCGCCCCCTGAGGTGGCCACCGCGCTCCACGACCACCTCGACGTCACCGGCTACGTGGACGACCCTGTCCCCTACCTCCGGGAAACGGCGGCCTTGATCGTGCCGCTCCACGCCGGTGGGGGAATGCGGGTCAAGATCGTGGACGCCTGGGCCTGGGGGCTTCCGGTCGTGAGCACGACGATCGGGGCGGAGGGGCTGCGCTACACGGCGAGGGAAAATGTATTGATCGCCGACACCGCCCAGGATTTTGCCCAGGCCGTCGTGCGCCTGCTGGAGGACCGGGAACTGGGGGAACGGCTGGCCGCGGCCGGCCGGCGGACGGCGGAACAGCACTATGACTGGCGGGCGATCTACCGGACCTGGGACGACATCTATGCGGCCGACTGGGGCAACAGGTGAACGGTATGGAATGTCCCCGCCGCCGGCCGCTGCGCCTGCCGGGATACGATTACACCCAGGCCGGGGCCTATTTCGTCACCCTGTGCGTCCGGCACCGGGAATGTCTGTTGGGCCATATCGTCGCCGGGGAAATAGCCCTGTCCCCATTCGGGGAAATCGTCGACGCGGCCTGGCGGTGGTTGGGGGAACAATACCCTTACGTGGTCATCGATGCCTATGTGATCATGCCGAACCATATGCACGGCATCCTGTGGATCGTGGATGAACCCATAGACGGCGCATACCCGGTCGGGGAACCTTTCGTCGCGCATGGCGGGGATGGGGAACCGTTCGCCGTGGACGGGGGGCCGTTCGCCGCGGATGGCGGGGATATGGGGGCGTTCATCGCCGATGGGGGGCCGTTCGCCGCGGATGGCGGGGACATGGGGGCGTTCATCGCCGATGGG
>Ga0078972_1010514_pt1 | contig 17236 bp, 11 predicted proteins | sample YelNatPaOPGAMG01_FD_67568 | JGI IMG/M metagenome (GOLD analysis project Ga0078972, IMG submission 67568) | Hot spring thermophilic microbial communities from Obsidian Pool, Yellowstone National Park, USA - OP-RAMG-01 (SPADES assembly) (version 2) | ecosystem: Environmental > Aquatic > Thermal... | reverse complement strand
GCCAGCCATTCCATCCCTAACTTCCCACGGATTTGTTCCCAGTGCTGCTGGGCCCATATCCACATTCCCCGTAGACTCCTTTCCCCATTCACGGCGGCTAAAATCAGCATCATCAGAATGCTCACCAGGGGGTAGATACGCCCCTGACGGCGGCGGGGATCCGGTACACCCTGCAGATAGGTTCTCAACCCTTTCCCCTGGTTTTGTTCGTCTCCCATCGCTGCCACCTCCTACCCTGGCGTTTGGCCCTATTCTACCACAATGTTAGAGCGTTGATAAGCCCTGGCGTAGAGCGCCTCCAGCCGGTCCACGTGCTCCTCCATCGTCATCGGCGGCCGGACGCCCGCGCGCAGGCGGGGCAGAAGGTCGGGCTCATCCAGCAGCCGCTGCATTGCGGCGCGCCAAGCGGCGACATCGCCCTGGGGCAGGAGCAGGCCGTCCACACCGTCGCGGACCCGGTCGGCCAGGGCTCCCAGGCGGGAAGCCAGTACTGGCAGGCCAGCGGCGAAGGCCTCGGAGATGAGAAAAGAGTAGGTCTCGTACCACAGGGAAGGGACGACCACCACATCCACCTGGGTGAGGGTTTGCCAGACCCCTCTTCTGTCCAGCCGGCCCAGAAAACGAACGTTGGGCGTGGCCAGTGCTTTTAAGCGGGAGACATAGGCAGGGTCAAAGGACTCATCCCCGGCGACCCAGAGTTCCGCTTCTCCCCGCAATCTGGAGAAGGCCTCAACCAGCACGTGCACCCCTTTCTGCCATGAAAGGCCGCCGATGTAAGCGAAACGGACCGCGCCGCCAGCGGGGCGCGGCGGCTGGGGTGGGAGCGCAAAGCCTTCCAGCCCGGGGGCCAACACGACGATTTTCTCCTCGGGCACGCCGTGGGCCGCGTACCAGCGCCGTACGAATTCAGTGGGGGCGATCAGGACACGGGCCCCATCCAGCACTCCTCGCAGCAGGCGGTTCCGCCAGGCTGCCAGACCGGCCAGAAAGGGGATAGCCGGCCACAACCCGGGGAATCCGGCTCGGGCCAGCATGCAGCGGGCGCAGTTATAGTTTGTCGGCCCTGCACAGATTTCATTGCTATAATTGGTCAGCAAATGGGCACTGGGGCAGAGCCACCAGAAATCGTGCAAGGTTACGACCAGCGGCACGGTGTGCTCCCGGATGCAATCCACCAGAGAGACCGGGAGTCCCATCAAATGCTGGGTATGGACCACGTCAGGGCGGAATTCGTCCAGTAACCGGATCAGCGCCCGATGGATCCAGGGGTTGCGGAAGGTGTAGAGGAACCGCCGGGTCGGCCCGGCCGGCCCGTTCCAGACCGCATAGACACCAACCGCATCCTCCGTCCAGTACTGCAAGCCCCGACCGGGGGCGTCCCGGCGGTAGAAGACGGCCACGGTATACCCTCGCCGGGCCAGAGCCCGGGAAACCGCCTGGGTGTAGAGTTCGGTGCCCCCTACTTTGTCCGGGGGGTACTGATGGACGATGTGGAGGATGCGCACAGAAACTCCGACATCAATATCGCCGCATTACAAGCGGGAGATAAGCACGGTGCACATCTCCGACAAAAAGGAACAAGTTAGAAATCCTTGGGCTACCCTGTACATGATTCCCGTTGGTGGTAGCAGTAATAGTCAACGGGCCTAATGTATACCAGCCAGTTATCAATCCTGTGGTTGTAATGACCAGGCGCAGGGGTATTTGAGTGATTACCGTGCCTGAGGATGGCGTGACGGTCAGGTGTGGGATCATATGAGCAATTGACCAATCCATCTGGCCCTCCCCACCGTTCTTCAGAAGCGCTACGGTCTCCGCTGTTTCTCCTGAACCATATTGATGGAATGCGCGAATTTCTGCCGGAAATTGCAGACGGGGAGGGAGAATCAAACGACCGGTACGACGTACATTGTGGTGAAACATGAGCCAGGGAGGGGGAGGATTGGTTGATCCCGTTTCGTCCCAGATATAAACGGCGCCGCGTTCGTTGCCATTATTGTAATCTATACCACCAATCACTGTTTCCAACAGTCCATCGCCATCTATATCATCTACGACGGGAGAAGCCACCAGGCCACCAGGAGTTTGATGAGAAGACCATTCATAAGTTTTTTGAAGAGGATTCACAATCGTTATCGCCCAATCTCCCAGCCGGCCCATCAGAACTTCAACCGTCCCATCACCATTGATGTCAGCCAAAACAGGGCTGTAAGGCATAGAAGTGTAGGATGAAATTCTGGATGACAAAACCATCGGAAAACCGTTCACCAAAGTGCCATTGGGATTCCAGGCATACAATTTGTCGCAACTATTGGGTTGGTAGCCGTTACCACATCCGACCACAATTTCTATCTCGCCGTCATTGTCAATATCTCCTAAGGCTGGAGGAGCCATCACCACTGAAGCACCTATAGCCTCCACAGGCCAGCCAGGAAGTGGAGTCCCATCATGGTTCCAGGCGTAAACAAGGTTTTGCCGACCGGGTGTTCCATAACCGGACGCGATCACGATTTCCAAATATCCGTCGTTGTCAATGTCACCTAAGGCAGGAGAGGAGAGGAGAATCTGCTCAGCCCTTACTGGAAAGCCCGGAACCAACGTCGCATCCCCATTGACTGCCCATAGTGTGGCCTCTATCCAGGAGCGGTCAAGAGTTGGCGGGCTCATCGTACCGACTACAATCTCTGGAAGACCATCCAGGTCCAGGTCGCCCAGAGCGGGTGAAGACAGACCACCATCAACTGGAAGATTGATAGGCCACCCGGTCACCAGCCGGCCATCGTGATGCCAGGCGTACATAAAGCGGTCAATGCCCAAATAGATAATTTCCAGGTCCCCATCGCCATCTATATCCCCCAACGCTGGGGTAGGCGCCACTCCGTCCCAATACCCATCAGGGCTGCTGTAGCCAGGGGGAGGCCAGCCCACTTCGTCCTTGCATGGTTGAGGCCATCCGGACATCCCATCGGGTGAGCGAGATTGAATCAGTGAAAAATTCCACGGATTACTGCTGTTGTGACGATAAACAAGAATGCCACCGTTACGGTGTTCGTTGAGATCAAGAGAATGAATATCTCCTCCCACACCAATAACAATTTCAAGGTGACCATCGTTATCCAGATCAGCGATAGCGGGGGATGAACGAATATTATTATCCAAAGTATGCTTGGGGGGATTCGCAGCCTCTATATCCAGATTCGTCTGCCGAGACCAGACAACGGACCAGTTGGAGCCTGTCCAGGAGACAACGTAGAGTACGCCTTTAATATCACCCACCACAATCTCTTTGTACCCATCACCGTTGAAATCGGCAGTGGCTACAGAGGACTCCATCACACGCGCGCTGCCCAGAATCACCTTTATGGGGTTCGCAGCCATAGAGGCGGGCATTTTTACCGTTGCCAAAACTACAGCGGCCGCAAATACAACGATATACAGCCCCATCTTTCGCACAGTTACCCTCCCATTAGTTTGTTGGCGTGAAAGCGGAAAAACTGCATGGTTTCTTTCAACAATCCGAGCCACTCGGCTAAAGTGATTCCCAATGCTCTCTTGAGTCTCACGCCCACCCGTTTATACAGGGGACCACCTATCGGGATAAGGTCTGGTTTGTTCCCACTTACCAATCGCCACAAAACCGTCCGGTTGGGGCGTGGGGGTAGGGATAATACTTTCCGATAGAACTTCCAGGCATTTTCAGCAGTTGTTTCCCAGGTAAAGTTTGCTGCCTTCGCTCTTATAGACTCCACTTGTCTAACTGAGATTTCAGGATCGGTTAAAAAACGCCACACAAGGTCGGCACCTTTTTCTGGATCAAAAGAATCCAGATAAATCACTTCCTCCCCTAACACTTCGGCCAAAGCAGTCGTCTTTGCCGTTAGAGCAGGCGTGCCCACAGCAGCAGCTTCAAAAGGCACCAATCCAAACCCCTCATAAGTTGAGGGGTAAAGCACCAGTGAAGAATGCTGTAGCAGCCATTGCTTCTCTGCTTCGGTAACCGAACCCAGGTCGCAGACCTGGGCACACACCTCAGAGTTTTGCTGAAGGAATATCGCCTCTTCAACTTCGGATCCCCCCCACGATACCCGGGGGCCTGCCAAAACCAGTCTTCCCTTCCAACCGTACTTGTGAATCAAAACGTGCATCACCTTAAGAGCATACAACCGATTTTTATGCCGAAAATTTGTGCCCAAAACCAGTATAAAGGGCTGAGGAGGCATCCGGGTTTCATTAATACCCACTGAACCATCTGCCCATTGATAATCCGTACCAGGCGGTATCACACACGCGCGCTCTGGCTCAATTAAGATCCCCTGGTGAATAGCATCCTGATTTGTGTCATGACTTAAAAAGACAACCCCATCAGCCACATGGCAGGCCATTTGTATCAATGCCCGGTATCTTTCCCAATCTGCGTAGTTCAACGCATAACCCACACCGGAAAAGGCGATAAAATCTAAAACAGAGACGACAATGCGATGAGCAATGGCTCGCAGGAAGATCAGTTCTTCGAGCCGCTGTAACTGGAAAGGTCGGTGTACCAGACTGAACCGAGGTTCAGATAAATTCCTTAATGCTGACAGGGGTATTACCTCGTCAACCAGGTTGTCCACACCCATCAAACTGGATTTGTCAATATGGTCGTGGACAATAATGGAAAGGTGAATATCGGGTTGTTTAGACAAAGCGAGCGCTCGGATAAGTCCCAAAGTGTGCAATTGTGTGCCGGTGACCGGACCTCCTATGCAGGTGGCATCAATCGCAATCCGGTAACCCAGTATTGCATCCCGGGCCTGCTCAATAGCATACGCCAGAGGACTCTCTCTATCGTTGGCGACCTGCGTTGTCCATTCTGCATACCATGGGTACCGTTTTCGGATAAGTTTTTCGTGGGCAGATCGGATACGCTCTCTGGCCTTTTCCCCCCGTGCTCCGAACGATCTTGAACCTTTGTGGTATACGAAAAGGTCATCCGCAAGCACGTGGGAGAATCCCAAAAGCACTGCTCGCTGTGAGAAGTCCACTTCCTCACCGTATCCCGGGCTGAAAGCCTCGTCAAAACAACCGACCAAATCCAAGACAGAGCGTTTAAAGTACACACAATGGCCAACGGCTGTTGGAATAACGGGGTATAGCCTCAAAGAGTTGGCCCGAATACGGGCGTCTATTTCCTCAACATTGATCTTGCCTTCCCCTAAGGTCGTCGGGCGGTTACGGTAAGGCACGGATACAATTGTGCCGCTATTTGTCAGAGGGGTGGCCGTAGCAATATTAGTTCGGAAATAAGCTGCGGCACGAAGCCGCTCCAGCCATCCAGGGGGAACGATAACATCACTATTGAGCACTACAACGTCCCGAGGAGTACAGAGTGCAAAGGCCAGATTAACGGTGGATACAAATCCCGTATTTTCGGGCTTCCGAACATAAAATAGACGACCGGTGTTTGAATAATCTCCAAATATTTTGGGAATTCGCAGATCTGTGCTGGCGTCATCAAGAATTAAAACAGGCACATCCGGAGAGGTATTTTTCAATAAACTCTCCACACATTCTAAAACATCCTCATAAGCATTAAACACAGGCACAACCACCGCTGGAGCCCAGGATGGAAGAGAACGAAGCCATACTTGAATTCGGCTTTGTATAGGCAAGCCCAACATCTGCTGTGTGCCTCAAAGCGTTTTTTGCAAACTAAACTTTGGACAAACCGGAAATGGCGGAAGTAGATACCCACATACAGGTTTAGATGAGCATAAATCACCCATATGTATACCTCAACAATTTCTACAAAATCCAGCCTGGCCAGTTAGTCCAAAGTCCAGTGGCTGCAAGGGCTGCTTTATCGCACAAGAAGCGTGATGACCGCCCGGCAACCGAATTATTTATATAGAGATTGCTATTTGTAGAGTGAAAAGGACAGGCCTGTTTCACAAGAAAGTTCTTCCAAAGAAATGGTAAACTCGGTTCAACAAACGTACCACTCGACCCTTCTTTAAATTCTCTAAAAATTGGCATAACTCATCATTCTCCCGGCGCAACTCGTCATTCTCCCGGCGCAACTCATCATTCTCCCGGCGCAACTCGTCACTCTCCCGGCGCAATCCAATCAAATAAGGAATTCGCCTCCGCGCGCGCTCTGCATCTGGAGCCAAGCAGGGATGTTTCAGGAATGTAACTATCGGCTCAACTACTATAGACCAGCGCAGCGTATTCTGTAGCGGCAAAACCTGTTTTTTTAGTTCGGCGCGAGATGGTATGGAATCTAACCAACGCAATATAGCATCTGCTACAGATTGAGAGTCTCTTGGAGGAACCAAAGCCGCCAGGCCGTGAGCTCCCAATAGGTTGGCCATTTCATCGCCAACGCTCAATACACATGGGAGAGATGCCCAGAGATAATCAAGTGTCCGTGCACGAATCGCGTAACGGCTTTCAAAGAGATGATCATAGAGACCAATCCCTAAATCTGCTTCCAGCAGGTAAGCGCCACGTTGGGCATAGGGAATCCAATCCAGAAAGAACACATAGCGTCCAAGCCAACCGGCATTTTGACACCGCTCCAAGAATCGCGCTGCTTTTGACATCTTGGGGACTACCTGCTCATCATAATGATGAAGAGATCCGAAAACCCAACGCACATCTTGGCGCTGGGTCAAAACCTGCTCTATAGCTGCTGCCAGCGTCAGGGGATCGGTCCATTCCCACAACCCGCCCATCCAGAGCACCACCTTATCTTGGGGTCCGATGCCGGGTATTACCCCCTTCAAAACCGGCCCAGTCCACGTTGGGGGAACATCAGGGAGTCCCATAGGAACCGTGGCAATCCATCGTTCTGGGTCCATAGACAATGTACTTGCGTTCAGCCGACCGGCCATCCACAGAGTTCCCAGCCAGAAATCCCGTTGGCGCTCCGTCGCGCAAACAAAAAAGTCCCCCTGACTCAAATAGACAAGGGCGTCCTCAATTAAAATATCAACCAGCATTGAGAAATATGAACCTGAATAAGCAAAAAGCAAAATTTGTTCAATCTGCGATATGTCGTAAAGATCTGCGATAACAGGCTGCTCAATGGGCTTCCCAAGCCAATGGACGATGCGGCTTAGAAGAGGGCCGATAGCCATAACCACGTTAGCTTTTTGAAACCATTGCTCTAATGAAAATGGATCATCCCAAGAGAAACCAACCACTTGAAGCCCTTCGGAATCAGAAAACCCCGGATAGGGTGTAGCCAGAACAACACTGAAACCGTGCCGTGCAACTGCCCGAGCAATTTCCCAGGCACGAATACCTGGCCCAGCCATTTTAGGGCCAATGTGTTCGTGGGTAACAATCAGTAAATGGGTCATATCCTTAAATCCTTGTTATAAGTCAGCAATCAGGAGATTGTGAGATTATGTAAATTCTGCAAATGTGCTCATCGACCCGGAAAGCGATTCTATGGCTTCTTTACCTCCATTTTGGAAAAACCCACCGAGAGCCAGCGAGTATCACCATTTTGCCCCTGAGTAACATCAACCGGGCGTGCAGCATAAGCGAAGGAAAACCTTAACATATTTTCCCCCTTTTTAAGGAGTGATGAGGGGATAGAAATTTGAGCGCTCCAAGGAGAACAGTCCTGCCATACATGATGAGCAATCAATGTATTGTTTATTGTAACCGTAATGGCCTGATGTTGACCTGGCACACAGTAGGGAAAAGCCTCCAGCAAAAGACGCAGATCCGCCAGATCGGCAGTCCACAAAATAGCTTCCGAACTCAATCCCTCTGCCCATACCCCCCATACTTCCTCCCCAGACCATCCAGAGGTTCTAGATAGTAGCAAAGCGCGCGATTCCCGGAAAACGCTAAATTGCCGTTCTTGGAGAAACCTGGCACGCTCCCGCACGAACATCGGGTTAATGAACAGAGCGGTTAGGGCTTCGTCGGGCTGTATCTCAAAGGTCCGAAGAACGTGCTGGGCATGCAATCTGCTGGCATGCAAGGCTCTACCCTGCTGCAAACCATACAGGTTGCTCGCTGCCAGCCCAACCAGCATGATAGATAAAAGAACAGACAGCAACGAAGAACTAAATTGTTGTGTTTTGTGGTCAACTTGTTTTGCTACAACCCAGTATTGAGCAAAAAGAATGTATTCACCGGCAATCCCGACAGAAGCGAAAGTAATGTAGCGTGAACTCATTGCCAAATCGGGGTGACCGAATCCCACACGACCAAGAGCGATGACTGCAGAGTGAAATAAGGACACAATAACCATACTGATGGGCAGAATCTCTGCTCCCACAGACTCCACACCCGCTTCTCTCAGTCGTTGGCACAAATAGACAAGCAAAAACAAGAACAAGCAAATTCCCATTGCCCTGCTAAACAAAAGGCTGCCGCCGCCAAGTGGTGCGCCGACGTTGGTGAGAAAGAACAAAACGGTCTCCACCGGCTGAGATAAAGCCATAAGAGTAGAGGGATGATGTTGCGGTGGGACATAGCCTATGAAATACGCGGTGATTGTTAATGTGCCAACCACTCCCCAAAGCAGCAATCGCTTCCTGTAGGCCTTTTGTGCCAGCAGGTACAGCATCCCTGCTGGCCAACTCAGCAAACCACCGATAGAAGAAAAAGATGCCACAACTGCGCACAACGCAGCAAAGATGGTGCTGCGCAAAGATCGGATTGAAAGCAGGTATATTGCTCCTAATGTCGCCAGTGTCTGCAGATAGAAGGCAATTTGCCACCCCCAGAGTATATTTTCCCACTGTCCCAAGCTAAAGACCAACCAGGCCAGAGGCACGAATAACCACAGGAAATTGCCTACCGTTTTATTATAAACTAAGCCAATAACAACTAACAGGAGAGTAGACAACAGCAATCCAAAATACATCTCAATACGGACATCCCAACCCGTGAAATTCGCTAATATCAACATAATCAGTCTGGGAAATATCGGGCGATGCTCGTTGTGCTGAGCCCAGAGCAGCGTAACTACTTTCCCAAAATCATGTCGGGCCCAAGCCTGCAAAAGATCTACAAATGCCCATTCATCCCACCATGGCACATTAACAGAGAAACGATAAATGTAAAAGAATTGAATAGCTATTGGTATCACAATAAAAAGCAAAGGCGATATCATATGCAACACTTTCTTCACTGGTTCCCCCACTGCTGTAGGATTAACTTGGCCGCTCTCTTGCCCAAACTGGTACTGCCCGAAACAGTTCGATCATCCGGATGGAGCTGATATGAATCGGTTATATACAGACCAGTCACAGGTGTCTGGATATGAGGAACGTGCCGGGAGAAACCCATCTCACAGATTGGCTGGGCAAATCTGTCGCGATGCACCCAGTAGTCCTGCACCCAGTTGGGTTGAAAAGCCGGGTTTATGTGGTGCAGGTACTCGCAGTACAAGCGGAACAAATCCTCTTCTCTCATATTATACAAAGGATGTGAGGCTGGCAGATACTGTGGAATATAGAGAATGCTGTCACCGTTGAGTTGAGGCAGGGGATTAAGATTGGTGTACTCAATAACTCCTGCCAATTCTATATCGGGATCACTGATATTCATCCAGAAATACGGACTGAAGGAATGTCTGAGACGCAACACCATAACCAGCACGTCAATATACTTAAGATCATACAGGTACTCAAAGCAACTATTAGAGACAAGTTGCAAGAAATGTGGAATAGGAACCGTGGAGAGAACGATATCAAAAAACACCCGTTCACCATCGCAGTATACTCCCACCACACGCCCGCTATCTATCAAAATTTTTTCCACCCTCGCACCTGTATGCAGGGTAGCTCCCTGCTTGCGCAAGGCCTGCTCGATTGCGGAAACGTAAACTCGGGTGCCTCCTTCCAAATATCCCAGATATTCCTTTTGGGCAATAGTTCTAGAGTTGCCTAACCGATGAAAACGCGCCCACATCCAGGCAGCAGAGACCTGGCTTGCATAAAAGCGGAATTTGAGATTAAGTAATGGAGCGTAAAGGATGTTATAAGCACGCACACCGTATTGCTGTACCAGCCATTTCTCAGCCTGGATATTTTCGAGGGCTTTCCAATTATTGCTGAACTTAATCAGCGCAGTGGACCAGATAAACCGCAATTTGTCACCAAGTGAAAAATATGGGAACTGAAGTAGATTCAGCGGCTCACTTATAGTATGAATATCACCCCTATAGAAGAGCCCCATTTTTGTCGTTACCCAGCGCAAACGCGATACCAATCCCAGTTCATTGATCATGTCAAGGTAAGCGCGATCTGGCTTGCAAATAAAGTGATAATATCTCTCTACCTCCACATCAGGCCCTATGGTAAAAGAACCGGCAAGCCCACCAAGGCGTTGGTCACGCTCAAAGATGGTGACAAGGACTCCTCTTTTACTGAGCTCATAGCCAGCCACCAAGCCAGCTATTCCGCCGCCTATAATACCGACCTGTATGTTCATAATTTATTTTCCTCCAACTGACTCGGCTTGATTCACGCTCGGCGGCTTGATTGCGACAAGCCAAGCCTGACCACCCAAGATATACCAGACAGGAGGAAACATCAAGTAGAGGCGAACAAGAAATGGATGCTGAGGAATACGACTCCGCGTAGTATATGGCAAAAACCGCGAACGAGATTCGATTACCTTTAGGCCAACCATTGTCACCGCTTCTACCAAAGTTCGATCTGTCAAAGGGATTTGATGGTCAACAAAATCCCAGTAAGATCCTCCTAACACTCGCAGATTGGGTTGCAACACGAGCAGCTTTCCACCCGGGCACAACACGCGGCGTACTTCAACCAACGTTGCGATAAACGTGTCCTTGTCTGGCAAGTGCTCAAAGAAGTTGCTGGCAAAAACAACATCTACCGAATTATCTGCCACTTTGTCAGTTAACAGGTGCGCTGGGGCCACAATCACCCTTGTTCCCTCCGGAGCAAATTGTGCTACCTGCTCATTAATATCCACCGCAATCCGCTCTTTGCATTGAATATGGCGAAGGAACTCGCAAAACCCAGCCCCCAGATCGAGCACCACAGCATCGTAGGGAATATATTTCTGGAAAAAATGGCGGCACAATACTTGCCAAACGGCATCTTTAGCCGTTTGTTCCTCAATGGAAAAACGGTTTGCATATATTGTTGCCATATCCATACTTCACCCCTTTAGCGCCACTGAGCAGCGTAGCCAGAGGACCGAAATACCTCATTCCGTAAACTATGTCCCACACAAATATCCCAAAGGTCGTAATAGCGCCGGGCTCCCCAGCAAAATAGCATAAACAGCGGCGTATTGAATACCAAACGACGCACAAATGACTTTCGGAGTACCAATTCCAGCCACGAGACAGCGTTATGTCGGGCAGGGATAAAGGCAGTCCTCACACTCTCTACACGTTCCCCTTCCACAATAATCCTCCCAGGGTCCGCTATGCCCAAGCCATAATGAGCACACAGCCGCAAATGTTCAATCCGATCCGGATCAAACCCCATAATTTCTGCAGCAATAACATCCAAAGCTACCGGGTCGCTGGAAGCCAGTACCAGGTTCATTTCCTTGGGCCGGCCTGCTTTAGGGCCATTTCCTTCCAGAGCAATGGTACCATCCATAACAGCGAAACAGGGACGTATGATGGCGTTCACATCAACCAGGGCCTCGGAGAGCACTAAATGAAAGTTATGGCGCAATGTCTGCAGGCAACCCCATTGATTTTTAATTGCCCCACTGATGACAGTTTTATTGTGGGTTTTCATCACAGGTAAAGTGATTACCTCTGTGCGAGTTAGGATTTCGGGAATGTATACATCTTTGAGTACTAAGCGTTCGACACTCTGTATCCGCACAAACCTCCCCCGAGACATGTTGACCCATTCAACATCATACTTTCTACATATTTTATCAAGACCCGTTTTACGTAACGCAACCTCAACATCTACTACCACTTGGTCAGATTCAACCAGATATATCCGGTTGGTATGCTCACGGATAGTCCTGATTACACCCTCAACCACCCATGGCGCGCTTACTGCGCCGGGAATAAGTTTATCCCAGCCCAAATTGACTTTGAGTGATACCTCCGCACCGGGCGAGATACATCTTCTCCAACCAGCCATCTCCATAGCCTGTCGGACACTATCAGGAACCTCCCCAGGCTGCGTCCGCAGAACACTTACAATGGCTGTTGACCTTACCGCTCCTTCCTGTTCCATAACCAATTTCCTCCTACACTTACTACTCCATATCGCTCTTCCTCTCCGGAGGGCACCAAGAAGAAATACATCCGGTCATGATAATCATACATCTCCGTATCCTCCCAGTTGTGGGCGGAGACGGAAATGTAGTACAGGCCCTCCAGCAAAGGGAGTGCGGGGATGGCATAGGTGACAATACCCTCCCCTTCCACCGCGGGGATGTCCAGGCCAGCGAACTGGGTGTTGGGGCCGGTGATGTGGATGCCGTCGCTACGGTGGATGGCCAGGCCGAAGACGGGCCGCTCCACCCGCTCTTCGGCCCGATAGTGCATCTCCACCACCAGCGGCTCGCCAGTCCGGAACTGCTGCCGCTCCCGGCCCTCGCCGTCCAACAGCCGCACCCGGACGATCCGAATCCGGCCGGTGCCCCACCGGCGCTCGTCGCCGCCAGGCTGGGCCACGGTCTGTCGTCCCCAGGAGTGCTCCAGGTACCGGCGCACCACCGCCTCGGCAGCATCATCCGCCACCACGCGGCCCTCGTGCAACCAGATGGCCCGGTTGCAGAGGGCCCGCACCGCGTCGGCGCTGTGGGAAACGAAGAGGACCGTCACCCCTTGCCGCCGCAGGTCGTCAATCCGTTCCAGGCATTTGCGCTGGAAGGCCTGATCCCCCACCGCCAGCACCTCGTCCACCAGCAGAATCTCCGGATCGGTGTGGACGGCCACAGAGAAGCCCAGCCGCACAAACATCCCCGAGGAGTAGTGCTTCACCGGGACGTCTATGAACCGCTCCAGTTCGGCGAAACCGATGATGTCGTCCAGGCGGCGGCGGATCTCGGCCCGGCTCAGGCCCAGGATGGAGCCGTTGAGGTAGATGTTCTCCCGACCGGTCAGGTCGGGGTGGAAGCCCGCGCCCAGTTCCAGGAGCGCCCCAATGCGGCCGCGCACCGCGATCCGGCCCGAAGTGGGCTCTATCACCCGCGCGGCCAGTTTCAGCATGGTGCTCTTCCCGGCGCCGTTGGGGCCGATGATGCCCACCGTCTCCCCCTGCTCCACGGCGAAACTCACATCCTGCAAAGCCCAGAACTCCTCGCGGGAACGGCTGTTGCGCCGGAAGAGCCCCACGACCAGTTCCTGGAAGGAACGGGCGCGCTCGTGGTGGAGGATGAATTTTTTGGAAACCCCGTCAAACTCTATCGCCGCGCTCAAGGCGAGCCCCTGTCCTTGGGTTGGTTCTCATCGCCGCAAGCGTTCGCTCAGTTCGTCCAAGCGCCTCTCTATACCGTTGAACTCGGGTTTCTTTTCCCAACAGTGGACTGCTAAGGTTGACCCTTCAAAACTGCAGGCAGAAACATCCGTTGTGTGGCAACCAGAATCCTTTCCCCCAAAATGTTGTCACCTTCATCTGATTCGGGGATCGTGTCGGTGGAGTCCACCACAGCGTAAACGAGATGGTTTCCCGGCGAGACGCTGCTCCAAGTCACCGCTACCGTCGCACCACTGGCGCATCCATCTAAAAGAGATATACTCTGCTCGCCGATCAAGGTCCCTCCTTGATCGGGATTGCCTTCATAGAAACGAACGGTGGTAGGACCAGAAGCAGCAATGTTGCCATTGTTGACCACATAGGCCAGCAAGGTCACTGTAACCGGTTCTCCGTTTGAGAACGGCAAAGCGGGCTCTGTCCACACCCGTACTGGCTTCAGGTTGACAGTCGGGCTTACCTGCGCCGTGTAAGCGGCAAAATTGTCGCCGAAAACGGTGCGCGCCTTCGTGTTCGGATCAAACAGCCAGCCGTTAAAGTGGTCATCGCTCAGGCTGTACCAGGCCCACCGCTGCACCAGCCAGTATTCATCGGCCGGGTACCCCAGGGTACTGGTCACCGTCATCAAATAATCAAAAGTGCCGTTCATATAGGCATTGACCCGTTCCGGCGGGAAGCCTAAATCCGGCCACATCTGCACCCCAAATTCGGTGATGATCAGAGGACGGTCCTGATACCCCCTTTCGGCCATCCACCGACGGAAGCGCTCAATGTTCTGTTTGAAGATTTCCAGGTTGTCGTTGTCCTGAATCTCATAGAGCATTCCCTCGCATGCTTCAATCCCAGGGGGGATTTCTGCCCCCCAACAGTCTTCAGGATAACAATCGCAACTGCGCTCCCGCAGGATAAAGGCGTGGATGTTCCATACATCCACCGGCATGGGCTCCCCATAACGCTCCCGGTAACTTTCCAGCACCATGTCCAGATACTGAAGGCGCAGCGGCGTGGGCTGCACAATCCCTCCAGCAGCGATTTGGGCTGTGGGATCCCATCCCTTGATCAGATAGTACAGGTCGTGATAGGCCTGGGCATAGACGTGAGGTTCCAGGCTATCCTGCCAGCGCCGCCGGTCGGGTTCATTGCCGATGAGCCAGGTGGCACCAGGGAGCGCCCGAACCGTTGCCGAAAGGACATCCAGCCCCGGCGAATAACTGTACGAGTTAGGCCCGGTTTGCTGGAGACGAACGGTCGGCATATAGGTGATCCCCCCGGGCCGGCTTGGGTTGGATGTGACGGTCCAATCCACATACCACCCCATGCGCAGGCTGTTCACCGGATAAGTGGCAATATCACGGCCTGCCCCCACTCCAAAGCGGCAGAGACGACCCGATGGGGGCACATAGCCATCCATAACCAGGGGAAGATGGAGGGTGTGTGTGATGTTTGTCTCAAAAGCTGTGTGGTTTGCCAGGGCTACGGCGTGTTGTGTCGGCCTGTCACGCACGCCCAGGGCTACGAAGAGTCCCAGACCCGCCAGCAAAACAGTCCACCCGATTCGTCCCCAGATGAATCGCGGCCCTCTCACTGCAATACCCTCACATAAACAGGATCAGGGCCAACGTTCACCCGAATATACCCATCTGCCCAGCCATCGCTCCCATCGTTGAACAGTCTGGTAGTGTCCCCGTACATATTGAGAGTCTGCGCCTGCATTGCTGGTAACCGGATTTCTCTAACCTGACCGTCGTTAGACCAGAGAACATATAGAGGCTTTCCGTCGGCCCAGGTCAACAGGTATCCTTCCATCGCGCTGCTCCCCAGTTCCGCGGTGGTGAGAGCACGCTGGTACGAAGCCCGGCCCAGCCAGTAGGCGGCCGTCCGGTAAGCGTAGAAGGCTGGCTTGGGTTGCCGGTCCTGGGTAAGCAAGCCGAAATCACCATAGTAGGGCCCGGGATCGATCCAACTGAACCAGATGGCGTGTCCCAGACCAGAGGCGATGGATTGGGCGAAAAGTTTGACCGTATACCGGGATTGGGTCTCCGGTGTACTGGGGATATTGGGATGGTTACCACTAAACCACCCCGTTTCTGTACAAATCATTGGCTTATCAGTGATGCCATACTGCGCCAGTTTACTGCGCAGGTAGTTCACCTTACCGCTCAATCCAGGGCCATATGGCGACCAGACCGACTCAAAAGCAGGATAGTAGTGGAAATTCATCACATCAAAGCAATTGCCCCCACCAGCCCTCAAAACATCGTCCAGAAACTCCCGAACGAAGGGCCCGTTCTGGTCCTCAAACCAGTCGTAGGCCAGGCCACCCAGGGCAACCTGCGCCCGAGGATTGGCGGCCTTGATGACTGGATACACCATGCACAGCATGCGGGCATACTCTGCACCGAAATGGCCCCAATACGCACCACCCCGCTCAGCCGCCAGCCGACTCCCGTTATCAGGCTCATTGTAGAACTCCCAGTACTCTATCACGGGCGAGCCGGGGGCATCCTCCCATCCATCACCGTCATATCGTTCCACCACCGTCCCCACAAACTCCGTAAATGCTCCTATGTCCACTTTGTTAATGGGCCCATTGGCATACGTGGCAGCCCAGGAGGGGTTCCCTCCAATGGTGACGATCAGCCGGAAACCAGCCTGGGTGGCGCTGAGGAACGAGGCATCGTAAAAAGAGAAGCGGTAATCTTTGGGAAGGCTGTCGGTGGGCTCAACGCTGGCCCATGAGATGTCGGAACGAATCCAGTAGGCGCGCGCCTGATGCGCTAACGTCAGACCTGCAGAAGGGAGATGCAAACCGCCATACGTCTGAATGCCGAAAACACTGGGGACCAGCGGTTCGTATTCACGTGCCACTACCGGCAGGAATACGGTGCGGGTAACCAAAGATGAACTCTCCGGCAGAACTTTCGTTCTCTCTACCTCTGTAGTGATGGCTTGAGACCCCCATATCGGAGAGACTGTCCCCAGAAGAACCATCACGATCAGCGTAACGATTATTCCACCGAGAATTCCAAAGCTAGGCCAGATATGCTGTCCAGGTGTATGCGGCCTCATTGGGCATTCCTCAGCACCAAAGGTAAGTAAACGAAACGAAAGTACGGCGGGCACCAGGCAGCTATCCGGTTCCGACCGCTTTCAGCAACCCACACACAACCATTACTATCCACTCCTAACCCTTTCGGCGCGCTACCAGCAGGTAGGCCGAATTCCCGAAACTGGCGAGGACTCGGGATGAGCCATCCGACGCGATTTCCACTTAACTCGGTGAACCACACCTTTCCTTGCCACAAAGCTAAGTCATACGGACCGCTGGCGGTATAGGTAAGGGTATACCAGAGGATGTTTTCCATAGTAGAATAAAAATACTGCCCAATCCGGTTCCCGTTCGGTTCAGTAAACCAGACGCTCGTCCCGCCTGCGTGGGTTTCTGCCTGGATTGTCCAAGGCCGACTTCCTCCCCCAGCATAGACCAACTCGAAGGGTTGCCACGAATCAGGTTTGAGATTACCGATCCGATTTGCTCCTGGAGCGGTAAACCAGATGCTATCAGTAGATTCTACAAAAATGTCTTCCGGCTGAGAATATTGGCTGGGAAGAGCATATTCGGTAAGGGCATACTCAGTCGTGCTGGTGACCACCAGCCGCCCCAGTTTGTTCCCGTTCCGTTCGGTGAACCAGATTGTAGGGGGATTCCCGGTCAAGACGTCAATACCTGTAGGCTGGCTACCTGGTGTGGGGATGGAGAACTCCATTATTGTCCCACTGCCTGGATCCAGTCGTCC
>Ga0078972_1010513_pt1 | contig 17236 bp, 23 predicted proteins | sample YelNatPaOPGAMG01_FD_67568 | JGI IMG/M metagenome (GOLD analysis project Ga0078972, IMG submission 67568) | Hot spring thermophilic microbial communities from Obsidian Pool, Yellowstone National Park, USA - OP-RAMG-01 (SPADES assembly) (version 2) | ecosystem: Environmental > Aquatic > Thermal... | reverse complement strand
AGAGTGGGGTTATCGAAGAGTTTAGGAGAAAAGAAGCATAAGGGGTGTATATGGGAAGTTTCAAAACGGTTGCAGTATCCTGCCTTCTACTCATCCTAGCCATGTCAACAATTCCCATAACATTTCAACAACTGCACAAACAATACAAACGCAGTATGCAGAGTTCCCCATCCAGTCATACTCTTATAGCGGTTCATTGTTTGTGAAGGATGGTATAAAATACTTGTCTCTTCCAGCTAACAGTCTGCCTATGGGAATAATACATGACAATAAAACTAACAAAGTCTGGATAGCATTGAACTGGAATAGAAGCATAGCTTCTGTAGACGTTGCTACACTAAAAGTTACAATTTATCCTATTGCTTGGTTCCCTTGGACTTTAACAGTAACGCCTAATGGTTATATTTGGATATCTGGTTCAAGGCTTGCAAAGTTAGATTTTGTAAACAACATGTTGTTCATTTTTGACATATCAGGTATAGACATAAAATATCATAATGGTTTTCTCTGGTTCTTAACGTATGACGCTTTGCTCAAAATTAACTATACAAGCTTTGAAACTGTAAACTATTATCCGAGAGAGCATTCCGCTGGCGGTTTTATGTGTGAAGATGGTGATTATATTTGGATTACAGATTTAGATAATAATAGAGTTCTAAGATTTAATATACTTTCTGAGACGTTTGATTTGAATCTTACAGGTTTTGATAGACCTTTAGGTATAGAAGTTGATGAAAACTACGTTTGCGTTGCAGAAAATGTGCGAAGAGGAGGAGTAGGAAAGATAGAAGTTTATGAACCGGTTGTTGCTGGTCAGAGATGGTTTATAGCGTATATTGAGAATCCACATCCAGAGTGTGTTCCAAAGAAAGGAGATAAGTTGTGGTTTAATGATATTGAAAATCCTGAATACGTCTATTTTGAAAATATGACTTATATTAATATAGGTTTCAACATAACTGTTAGTTCTCCATTCGTTTATAATCACAATAAGGGTACTGCTGTGTTTGTGATGGGATGGATAACTAGGATTAATAAAACATCGCCTAATCACCTTATGAAAGACTTTATACTGCTCCAGTAACAAATGAAGGACCATATTATGTTTTGAAAGACAGTGATGGCAATTTACGGTGGACTGATAACAGCAATCATATTGGTGTAAAAATGTTTAACGGTACAGATGTAGTGTTAAACTCTATTTCGCCTTACTGTTATTTTATGACTGAAGTTCCAGACGGTTCGATATGGGCTAGTGCAGTAGGCAGTGCTTACGTAGAAATGGTTGATGTTGAAGAGATATTAGCTATGGATATAAACAAGGATGGTTTAATTGACATTTTCGATTTAGTAGTTGTTGCTTTAGCTTATAGTTCAAAGCCTGGAGACTCTAACTGGAACCCAATAGCAGATTTAAACAGGGACGGCATAGTTGACATATACGACATAGCTAAAATAGCAATAAACTTCAGCTTAAAATATCGCTGGTAAATAATTAAAGCTCAATTAGTCAGAATCCAAAACAAATTATTACTAATACGTTTAGTTTTTGATTCTTTGTTTGATTGATGCATTCCTCCGTGTGGGGGGTGTAAGTGGGTGTGTTAGGGTGGGTGATAGAGAAAAAATAAAAGTTGTATAATTCAGTTGTTATAGCTTCATAGCTTGCATCAACATTTTGAAAATTGCTTTTAACGTTTTCGTTGATTTCCAACACTTGATCCTTTCTACATTTAATAATAACGACAGCGTGGGACATTATTTCGACAGCGCTCATCTCTATTTCTGGGTTTAAATGTCGAAATAGACAAAAATTAGACGTTTTTTGTCGAAATAAGTTTAAATTAGGCTTGAACTGTGCTAATATTTTGGGTAGAGGCAAAACTTGAGTATTGAAAACGTTGAAGCGCTTCAATTTCTGCGGGAACAATATAGAATAAAGGGGAAAGGCAACCTTCTCCTGGTGTGGAGGATACTTCAAACAGTTAAGGGCTATTCGGTTTTAACAGTCAGGCAATTGTTCTATATTTTGGTGTCCAGGTTTCCCAAGGATTATCCGGCAACCCGCGCCTTCTATAAGCGCATGAACAGGTACCTATGTAAAATTCGAAGGGTGAACGCTGATGTCAACAGAAAATTCATAGACCCAACCAGACGATTCATCGTTCCCCCATTGCCATACCCTCGAATAGAAATATGGGTTGAAAAGGATTCCATCCGCAACTTCATTGCAAAGCTTGCAGCCAAGTATAGGCTTGGGATTCAAGTTTTACGAGGGTTCGCCAGCCTATCCATGTATAGAAAGGCACTAGAAAGGGCGAGGAAAAGAGGGGTTACGCTGGTCTTATACATTGGAGATTTCGACCCCAGCGGCTTACTGATAGAGGCTGTTGCCCAGGAAGAGATGGACCATAGGAAGGGAATCAACTTTGTGAGATTGGCCTTAACCATGGAGCAGGTCAAACGGTTCAAGCCTCCAAGCCGCCCAGTCAACCTCAAAGACACCAGGGCGAAAGAGTACATACAGAAATACGGCGACAGATGCTGGGAAGTTGAGGCGATTAGGCCTAGAACACTCTATCACTTAATAGAGGCAGGACTTAAACAAGCAGTGCCACCCGAATACTTAGCCGTGGCTGAGGCAAAAGAAAAAGCCGCCAGACTAGCAAGGCCAATTACGGAACGCCTAGCAAAAGCCGTTGAAGAGGAAGTTTTCCACATGCTTGCAGAAGGCGTCGCCGAGGAAGAAATCTTATGGAAAATCTCCCAAAAATACGGCATCAAACTCAGAAGCAAAAAGCTAAAGAGCGGAAGTTCCTCAAATTAAGGTGCATTTTATGGAAAGGTTAAGGGTTGTTTCCGTTAAAATACCGGAACAACTCTATAACGAAATAATTTTACGCGTTCCAAAAAATGAAAGAAGCGCCTTCATCCGAGAGGCAATTATGGAAAAGCTTCAAAAAGTACCAAGGGCAGACAAAATTCTAGAGCTTGAGCAGAGACTAGGAAAAATAGAGAACTACCTCACAAAGATTGCACCACTAAAACACATGAGACAAAAGGTAAACGCTTACACATTTTGCAGGGACGACCTAGACCAAAAAATAATAAGATATCTCATCAACCATAAAGGAGCAACAACACCAGAACTGGCCGAATATACACGAACAAATAGGTGGCTAATCCTAAACCGCCTAAGAAGAATACAAAAAGCATCGGAAAAACAACATGGCAAACCCATAATAGAATACTATCCTGGAAAGAGAACAGGCAAGAAAAAAGCATGGTGGATAAAGCAAGAATCAGTCAAAGTACAACATAAACCATATTAAAACTCAACCAACTCATAAAATGTACAGAAGCATAATCAAACAACCATACGCACACACTTGCTGACCAAAAGAAAATGCACAGGGCGCAAGATTGGTCTAGACCAACATGAAGAAATGGAAAATTTGGAGTGAAAGGGGGGAGGATAAGCGAAAGGGCAGTGGGGTGTCGCCAAACTTTATACCGTTAGTGGCTTTTGGTTCGGTTTACAACCTTGCAGAATCTAGAAAATTTTGAAATTAAAGGTCGGTTTTTGCGTTTTGTTCGTTTATGTTCCGTGTGTATGGATGAATGCTTCGCATCTGCTTTGCAAGAAAAACCATTTACTTTAAGGTTTTCAGGTGAACTGTTAGGTTCTCGTTTTCAGGATAGCGGGGGCATGATATTTGAAGAATTGCCAGTTGAGAATGTTAAGGGGCGTCAGAGCCTCCTGGGTTAGTGGAAAGCTTAACAGCATACTCGTAAATTGCGTCGATTTCGCTTTTTAGCTTACTACGGAAATCGCTAATACGATTGTATTCTTTTTTAATTAATTCCTCAACTTTCTTATCAAATTCAACCGCATTTTTAAATAGAATTCCATGTTCAACAGTTTTTTGTTTCTCGCTCCAATCAATGATTTCTGGGAAAACATGTTTTAAAAATTGATAGTATAATTCGAACCAAGCTTGTTTTTCGAGCGCTTGACAAAATTCCATGAAATCTTGGCGTCTTTTTTTAAAATCTTTAAGAGAATACTCCCCTTTCAAATAGTGTGTCGCGCTATGCGTCTTATGCTTCGCGGCTCGTTCTTTAAATTCAAACTGTTTCACCCACCATACAGCATCCCACAAATCCATCTTGTCCAATTCTAATTCGGGACAGTACCGCTTTACTCGTTTACAACGACGGTAATAATTCCTGACTAAGCGATACATCTGACGAATTGGTTTTGTCTTTTCTGGCAAGATTGAAAAAATTTGGCGTATGGCTTTTAAATTTTTTAATGCCCTTTTATTGCCAATGGCAGCATGGAAGACTAAAAATTTAAAGAATGGTAATGTATCAAGTTCATAAATTATTTTTCTCCCCATTCTTTTAGCAGTTAAGGCTTTAATTGCATTCAGGATACGGACATTGTAGGCCACCGTATTCTTATTCAAACGTGTTAGTTGCCTAATTTCACTTGAAACCTTGGGACCCGTGGCCAAGCATGCAATTATGAGAAGCTGGGAGAAAAATCCGCTTCCCCTTTTCCTACCCTTAACACCCATAATTCGTCCTATTTTATTCCAAACTTCCGACCTTTTTTGCTTTTCTATGGAGGAAGACAAAATGGTTAAGCCAAACCTAGAAGAGCGCGAACTTAAGGTCACAATTGCAAATAGCCTTTATAAGCTCTTAATGGAAAAGGCGCAACGTTCAGGCTTCAAAACCACCAGCGAACTTCTACGTCACCTGATAAGAGAATATGCAATAAGAAACTCTTCCAAAGAGAAGGGAAGCAAACGATGACCCAGGCTCAAAAAATCACCCTAAGACCATGGCAACAAATAGTTGGAAAAGAAAGCGCAGCTACCACAGCAAGACTAGGGGAGATAACAACATGAAACCTGATCAACAAATAAGTCGCAAACCACCAAAACAAACTTTTCCACTGAACGGACAGTCGAAGATCCAGTGTCACTTTGAGGTCCCGAGGGAAATGTGGCGGCGATTCCAACAAAAACTGGCGAAACACGGATATTCCGCTTCCCTTTTCTTCCGCGAAAAAATTAGCGACTTCTTGGAGGATGAGCCGGAACCTCCGCTAGCCTGCTTCGGGGAAGTTTACTGCAACAATTGTCGATACGTTGAGGAGTGCAAAGCGGACACATCGATTCAAATACGTTGCTTCTTAGCAGCTTTAGCCTTATCATTCTATGCGCGTATCGATGAGCAGAAAAGGGGACTGCTTAAACGATAAGGTATGGCGGGGATGCGGAGACATCAAGCAAGGCTCGTTTCAAAAAGAAACTGCAACTACGAAAAGCGAGTGGGAGGGTTTCTATGTAATTGGTCGTTTACGCCCGATGTGGCGTATCACAAAACGGCTGGCATCTTTCAAACGCCCCATGAAAAAAAGGAAACTTGATGTTAAAGATGTTGAACAAGTCCTTGCGCGCGCAGGGAGCCAAAATGCCTAGAGCTGGGGGCAAACCGAAATTCAAAGTTAGAAATGATGTAGAGGCTCTTTTGAGGAGCGAGCTCAAGAGGCTCCAGCGAAAGTTTGGATTAGGATTGGAACTTGATGTAAAATGGCTCCCAAAGGATGGGGACTTGTCAGGCGAAGTTAGAGGCAACACAATATACATATACGAAGTTAAGGAGGAAAAAGCCATACAAGCCCTAAGGCATGAAGTAGTAGACCACCTCATAACGTCAAGAATAGTCAAACCGTTAGTAGGCCTAATCAACCTACTGATCAAGGCAAGAGAAGCCGAAATATATGAGGAAAAGGAGAAAATCGTCGAAACCCTCTCAAAAATTATTTAGCGTCTGCCTTTCGCTTACACATTATTAATGCGCGCGCAGAAAACTCAACGATTTCGATGAAAAAGATGATGAAAACGACTTGAATATTGCTTCAGCAGCCTGAAGCCTCAACTGTCGACTTGAAGCTTTGTCTGCCTCTCTCCATGGATAATTTCCCAAAGCTCCTTCTCTGAGTAGCCGAAAACGTTTAAGAGCGTTTCAGCAGCTGAAACAAGCATTTCCATGTATGCGCTCCTATCATATGTGGTTTTTTCTTTAATTAGTGGCAGGGCCGTCACTTTCTCGTAGGGCTTATGGCTTCCCGAGTTTGCGACTACATATGATATTGTTTGTCCAGCGTGCACGTCGTATCCAGCCTTTTCAAGCTGTTTAGCAGCTATGGCTTGCAAAACATTGTGCGTGTATTCTGATGGCCTCTTTGAAAGGCGTTTGGTTATTACCAGCTCCCCGACGTCCACCTTCCCCTCAACTAACTTACAAGCGTATTCTCGCAGAATTGACAGCGCTTCAGGTATCCTTTCCATGAACTCTTCGAGGTTACGTGCTGGGGCAAGCTTCTCAATCATAGCTTTCTGTGCTTCAGCTATGAATGGTGGGGTGTCAGCCCTTCGGGCTTCTATTCCACGCATTTTTGTCCTTCCATCATCAAAGACCCCGTAGTACCTGTTTAAAACAGGGACTTCAGGAAGAACCTTGGATGGCACGAAAACTATCCAGCGATATCTTCCTTCAACCATAAGAGGGATACCTGTTACATGGGAAGCTTCAATGCAGAAGTCGGCAACCTCTTTTGGCGTGGCCCCATCCTTTTTAATCCACAAGGAGTCGACTATGCCGTGGACAACCTCGAAGCCGTGTTCCTGAGCTATCCTTGCTGTTTTGAGAAGGGTGTCCCTTGCGAAGGCGCAGACAGCCATGTGGGCATCAACCTTTCCAAACCTTGCGTTCCTATAGCCTAAATATCCGAAGCATGTTACCAGGATCCACTTTAAAGCAGCCTGCCTCAGGTTGTATATGTGTTTAAGCTCGGCGTTGCTGGTGTTCGCCATAAGCTCCTTATATTTGAAACGCTTGCTCAACAGAAGCTCCAATGTTTTTGGGACTATGCCTTTCCTTTTAACGCAAATGTTGTAGCCCAACTCAGGGACCCTTAGCGGTGAGTGTGGGCAACACTTGCATAGGACTGTTTCGGCTGAAATGTTGTTTTTAAGCATTAGCATGGGGTACATGGATGCATAGTCAACCTCGAAAACGTCGGTGTGGAACCCTATTTTCGGCTCGAAGATGAACCCTCCCCTGTCCGCAACGAGAAGGTCCCATGCCGACTTGAAAGACTCAGGCACGTGTCTCTTCCATGGGATAAGCGTCTCGCTTTTCCAGGCCGTGTAAAGCTGGAGAGACGACATTATACTCCCTATCGAGGCCCTTGAAGCCCTATGGAGTGGTACCCTGCAAGTCCTTGAAACCTCAATCAGGCCATCCAACCCGCACGCCTTGTAAATGAAAGTGTTCTCAACATCTATGTGTATTCGGCCATACAGCCTTCTCAACGGAGCCCTATAGTAAACACGGCCGTAAGAGAAGAATGTTCTTCCGCCGCCCTTCTTCGACTTTAATGGAACGTTGTCCCTGCTTAAGACAAAGCTGTTTAAAGTATTGTTGACATATGCTCTGTAGGCCAAGTAGGGTAGTAGAAACGAGTCTCCACCCCTCGTAAAAATGACATCCGGATCCTTCTCGTGAACCATCCAAACAAGTTCCTTAAGCTTATCAAGCTCATCGTCGCCGTCCAAAACCACCCTTTCATCATCAAATCCTATTTTTAAACACAGTATTTCGTCACTAAACCTTGGAGCTGAGGCGCTTCTTTTCATTTCGGCATCCAACCACATAGTTCTAAAGTTCGGCACTTCATAGTCCGTTTCCTCGACTGAATCAAGCAGGTTGTAGCCTAACCCATTTTTTGAGGCTTCAACGTGAACCTTTGCCAGTGGGAACAAGTCCTTATCGTACATGTACGCCTGCGAAACTGGGACATCAACGTTGTATATTTGGAGTTTCCCGTAGCCTCCGAGCCTTAAAAGCTTCCTTGCAAAAAAGGGGAGCCTATTGTAGTCTGTTATGTCGATTTCAAGGACCTGCTTCCTTGAGGCTTCCATGAAGTCTGCATATTTCTCTGTAAAGCGGTAGCCTCCGACAGACTTGCTTCCGACAAGCCTTTTTGGAAGCTTCTCGAGCTCCTCCCCATCTCCGTATACGTATATTCTCCGGGTAAACTTGTCTACAAGCCTAACGCGGTATCCGTTTTCCCCAATTATCCACACTGCAACCTCCTTGGGGCCGCATGGGTAAACGTCAAGTATCCATCCCCTAACGGCCATGCTGCTCAAGCCTTCTCTCCAAGGTTTCAAGCTTCTCCCTAACATCCATAAGCTGCCTCTGAAGGCTTAGTAAGATGCACATGAACATTGCCTCGGAAAGGATAGGCCTAGAAGCGTTTCCGCCGGCGGACGCGTACTCCCTGCAAGCCTTTATTAAAGCTTCGAAAGCTTCAATGTCCTTCCCCCTCAAAGCCCTCCTAAACCCTTCCCATCGGCTTATCTCAGCCTCTAAAGCCTGGCGATAGGATGGAACAGTCCTACCCACACTTACACCTCCACATAATCCGTCATTGTCGTGTAAGCGACTGAAAAATTAAGCGAGAACGGAGATAACTCCGGATGGCGTTCCAAACGGAAACTGACAAGGCTTCCTGAATAGTCAAACCTTAAAATTGTGTTTGCGCAGCCAAACAGCAAAGCCTCTAACAAGAGGCCTCTCCCACAACGCTTTCCAGGCATGTATGTTGCCACAACAACGGCTCCCCGCCCTGCAACCTCCAAAAGCTTTGCGCAAGCCATCCTGAACATGCTTTCAACGTCGCCTTTAGGCACATCCCTATCCAGATAGAGCGAAGTAATGTCGGAAACGATAACAGCCTTAGCCTTCATATGCTCTTGGAACTTTTCAAGCTCTTTAAGTATTAGAGATGATAGCTGATAGGCTGTGAAAGCCCTTGAAACGTAAATGTTCTGAAGAGCAGCCCTAGCGTCAACGCCGTAGCTTCTGGCTAATTCGGCAACCAAATAAGGATTGAAGGAGTTTCCGCCATCAACAAACAGGACAGGCGAGTTTAAGCCTCCATTGTCAATTGGAAGCTGCGCTCTAACGGAAAGAAGCAAAGAAACGAAATGGGCTAGGCTCCCATAGATTACGCAGAACTCGCCCACCTTTAACCCTCTAAAAGCCTCGTCCACCTCACGGAAGCCAATACGCAGCGAACAAACGTCACCTGATGAAAACTTGGCCAATCTTCCACCGTTTAATTGAAAGCGTTCCGACAAAAATAAGCGTTTACCAGCAGCGAAAGGTATGCATTAATACTTGTATGCGCCATTTAATGTTGGTGTATTATGGAGTTTTTGATTGGCGCTGGAGGGTGGGCGTACTTCACCGTTCCGGGCATGCATCCCCTACAGGCTTACTCGAAAGCCTTCAACTTCGTCGAAATTAACTCAACCTTCTACGAGATTCCGCCTCTAAAGGTTGTAGCTTCATGGAGGAGGATGGTTCCTGAAAAGTTCGTCTTCAGCGTTCGAGCCCACAAAAGCATAACGCACCAACCTGAGCCAGCAAACGCGGCTTATGAAAACTTCGAGCGCATTAAAAGGATATGCAGAGAGCTGAGGGCTGAAGTGATGCACATGCAGATCCCGCCCCAACTTGCGGCAAAAGCAAACCTCGCCGAAAAACTGAAAGATTTCCTTGCTTCTGCAAACCTAGATGGAATAAGGATAGCGCTTGAACTGAGGGGCGTCCCTGCTGGAAAAATCCCAGAAGAGCTGGTAAAGGTCATGGTGGACAACAATGTTATCCACTGCGTGGACATTTCCAGGGGAGAAGAGCCTGCATACAAATCTGACATTTTATACTCGAGGCTTTTTGGAAAAGGCTTCCATAACATATACCAGCCGACAGACGAGGAACTCCTTCAAATTTATGAGAAGACAACTCGTAGCGGATGCGAAAAGGCAATGCTATGCTTCCACTTCGTCAAAATGTATAAGGACGCAGCAAGACTTAAGGTGTTTACGGAGAAGGGCTTCTTCCCAAAAGTCACTCGCTCAACGGGGTTGGAATCGCTTAGGGAGGTTCTGATGGAGGACGCCAAATTCCCCGCATCCAAAGAACAGCTCATAAAAAACCAGGGATGGAAGGTTTTCGACCTAACAGATGAAAGAAGGGTTCGAGCTGAGCAAATCCTCCAGCTTCTACCAAACAAAGTCTACAGAAGCCTAGCAGAGGTTATGGAGGAGTTGAAGGGTGTCAAGTTTGGCTGACCAGGCTAAAATTCTCCTCGGCACTTCAGGCTGGAATTACAAGGACTGGGTTGGCCCCTTCTACTTCGAGGGGGAGAAAAGCCTTCTAAAGGCTTACGCCAAAGTTTTCAAAACAGCTGAAATAGACTCAACATTTTACGCATACCCATCTAAAGGAACCGTTATGGGATGGCTGAAATACACGCCAGAAGACTTCATTTTCACAGCAAAGCTTCCAAAGCTTATAACGCACGAGAAAATGCTGGACCTCTCCTTGAACGTGGAGGATGACGTAAACCGATTCGTGGAGCTTCTTGAGCCTCTATGGCTGGGTGGGAAACTAGGCTGCATACTTGTGCAGCTTCCACCGAAGCTCGAGTTTAACCAGGAAACCCTTGAGGACTTTCTAAAGGTTCTTCCGAGGCAGGTGAAGTGGGCTGTCGAGTTTAGGGAAGCTTCATGGCTGAGGGAGGAAACATGGAGCACCCTCAAAAAGTTCCACGTGGCATACACCATAGTTGACGAGCCAATTCTACCTCCAGAAATCCACATAACAGCCGACTTCGCCTATTTCAGGTGGCATGGTAAAGGTTTAAGGCCTTGGTATAACTACCGCTACACCAGAGAGGAACTAGAGATATGGGTTCCAAAGTTGAAAGACGCAGCACAGCAAACGCAAGTAGTCTACGGGTATTTCAACAATCACTACCACGGCTACGCCGTTGAGAACTGCCTACAAGTCCTTGAAATGCTTGGCGCCTTAACCACGGAACAAGCTGAAGCCAAAAAAAGGGTTGAAAACTACTGCGTTGTTAAGGCGCCAGCGGAGGCGAAAGAAGAAAAGCTCGAAGCATTCGTTGAACCTTCAAAGTTAACGTTCGACGCACTGCTCAACGCTTTCATAGACGAGGATAGGCTAAAAAGGGCGCGGAAAATAAAGGACAACGAAGTCAGCATCAAATTAGAAACCGAAGATGCCATTGAGGCCAAAGTGAAGGAGTACACTATAATTATCGACGGGAAGACCAAAACGATTCTACACGACTGCGCAGATTGGAGCAGAGTGCTGCCCACAAAGAAAATATGCAAACACATCGGAAAACTGCTGTTGACGATCGATAGGGTTAAGGCCGAAAAAATCCTTAAGGACCTTTACTACAAAAAGGAAAACTGGCAGTTCAAACCTTACACGGGTCAAACATAACGCTTTCAACACGAAGACGAGGACGCGCAATTCGGTTAGGTCATTTACCCACCCAACAACCATCGGACAGCCAACAAAAATAAGGACATAAACATTAACATGCTACGGTAGGCACATATTAACCGCCACGGAAAATAATGCTTCCAGTTTTGACGTAAAACTGGAAATTTTCTGAAGCTTTTCGGCTGATCAAGCGTCAAAAGAAGGCTAAATTTGGCTTTTTCCACGCTTAAAAAATAAAGTGGGGAATTTTTTGCTGATAAGGCTGTCTAGAAGTAATGTTCCCGTCAAAGTTACGATGCATATGCGTGGATTCTAAAACACCTTTACGCTTTGTTTAGATATTATTGACAGAAAATCAAAATCGGTTAGGACGATTTCGTATGGATTAAGTCGCCTTTTAGTGCGTTATCATAATGAGCTTTACAATGTGCGTGTTAACCCCTGAAGGCGTAGCGTTCCATGAGCTCAAGCAGCTTCTTGCTGCGAGGGTACTACCGTTACAAGCTCGAGACAGGGTATAATTCTTGTGAGGGATAACGTCGATTGCGGGCATACTTACAAAGGGGAGTATTTGCAAAGGAGCTTTAGCGGGATTTCTAAAAGGTTTACTCGGGGGAATAATATCGAACGGAAACATTGCTTATAACAGTAGAAGAAGCTGTAAACAAAATCTAGCCGTCAAAAAATGGTTTATGAAGAGTTGCCAACTATACTTTGCAGGAAGAAAAGGCTTAGACTTCAAAGTTGAGGTCATTAAAAACAACAAAGCTCTCAATTTTCTCAGCGGATTTGATATGATTTCGATGATCTCTCTTCTTATTCTTTGCGTGGTAAATGTTAAGGATGAGTTGCAGAAATCTGTTGGCTTTTTCTTACTATGGCTTTTAATCCCATGCCTTTTTCTCGCTTTTTCATGTATCTTGTTTCAAGCTTGACTATTTCTATGTCCCTTTTTTTGGTGAGATATGCTAGGACGTCGTATTTTACTTTGCCTAGGGCAAACATGAGGATTTCCTCGCCTTTTGGTAAGCGTTCTTCAAGTTCCCTCTTCCAGTTTCCGTTTTTGTCGCAGAATATGGGTTTACCTCTACTTATGGAGATGATAAATTGTTTTCCCTTCTTCTTCACTTTGCCTTTAACATTGAGACTTTTTAGGTAATTGTTGAGGAGTTTCCTTATATGGTTTAGATTTAAGCCCTCTTCGCCAATTATTGTAATTTCCTTCTCTGACGTTTCAAATTCCGCGTTTGTTTCCTTCTTAAGGAATGGGGCTAAATCCTTAACTAATTGCATTTTATCGCTGGGTATGCTTGACAGGTCAATTTTAAACTTCTGCAAGGCTTCCTCATTCCCTAAGATTAGATATTATGTTAGGCTTATTTTGGCTTATGTTAATGCTGTTTATTCATAAGTATTAAGTATTCATCCAAATATTTTAATCCTTTTATGCGAGCGCTTTTGCTTTAAAAGAGGAAATAATTAACTGTGCAATAGTTACAAAGAAGGAGTAAGAAAAACCCTTTTTATTTAAATCCAATGCTAGCTGCAACAATTGAGAAAATTTTGCAATTTGCTGGCAAATATTTTTATTCGCCTAACATCCTTGACCTAACAGAAGCGATCAAACAAAAGAAAAGTCATATTGCGAGCGCTAATTCCATTTACGTGAAGTCGACAAGTATCTGCGATTTTCGTAAGTTTTAAAAAGGTTTATTCCCATATTCATCTTTAACTTTTGGCTATCGGAATGGTAAAGTATGGGGCGTCATCGCAGGGGTGAAGTTCAGATTCTGATTGATATTCTAACTTTGTCTTTAAAAGGTGCTAGGGCAACTTATCTTATGTACAAGGCTAATTTGAGTTATTCAACTTTACGAAGATATCTTTCAGTTGCCCTAAAACAAGGCTTGTTGGAGAAAGTTTGCAACGACGACGGTTCAGCTGCGTATTACATTACAGAAAAGGGTAGGCTTCTCCTAGAGAGGCTTAAAGATGTCAAACATGTGCTGCAGTTTTAGGTCGCCTCACATATGGCTATTTCCTTAAGTTTGGCTTTCAACCTAACTTTTAGCTCCAAATCCCGCGCCGTGTAGTTTCCGATAACGATGTCTTGTATTTGTATTTCCCTATATCGTGGCAGGATTATTTCACCTGTTGCTGGGCTACTCTTTTCCATTTCTTTATTAACCTCTTGCAGCCACGCTGGCAAAGTCACAGTGCCTGTTTTTGCATCATACTTTACGAGGTCATGCCTGTTCAAATATTCTAGAATTGTGTGAAGTCTTTCTTTAGGAATCTCCATCTCCTTTGACAATTGCCTAAGAGTCTTAGTTTTTTGCTCTTCGATAAGTGTTAAAAGATCCGCAACAGTTAACATGATTCATTTTATTATTTAATGATGTTTTAAGGGTTTGGAATTTCTTGTCTATTTAAATTCGAGAGTTTTGTAGAAAAATAGAAAATTCGTCTAGATAATTATCCTAGATTATTCATACTTAATCATTTAAATATCTGTTACTGCACTTAAAATGAGAGGGCGGGGGAAGGGGCGAGGAAAGAGTTTGAATGCCTAACCCTTTTCGCGTCCGCTCCCTTCAGGGAGGGACTGTGAAAGTGGAAACGATTGTTGACAAAGAATTTATTGAAATGCTCAAAAAGGAATGGAAGGCTTTGTGGCGGGAGCGGATAGATGATAGGGTTAGGGCTGAAGCTATAGCAAACAGAGACTACAGCGCCTTGTTTGTTGAGCGTGGCACTGTGATTTTCGCCACCAGAAAGTTTAAGCTGCTAAGCCTTAGGGAAATCTTGCAGATGCATGGCGTTTTAGACGCTGACCGTTTTGTCCCTCCAAATCCATCTTTTGGCGGGTGGGGAAAATTCATAAGGACGGTTATAGCCAACCAGCAGCCTTCAAAGCGTAGGAAAAGGGCTCAACAATATGTCGAAGGCGAAAGAGAAAAGCAGCAATTGAAGAAAGGCGGAAGGGGTTGGCTTCACCTAGTTTAGCTTAAAAGAGGCATGAGCCTTTCTACCCGTTGCTTCTATTTAATTTGTGCTGGTATTTAGCGCTTAATGGTGAGTGTTTTGGGCAGCTATAGGAGCAGATTAGACATTATAGCGGACATTCTCATGGTGGTTAAGGGCAACGGCAGTGCTAAAAAGACTCAGATAATGTATGGAGCAAACTTAAGCTACACAGTTTTATCCAAGTATTTAGCTGAGGTTTTAAACGCTTGCCTTATAAAATTTGAAAGCGGCAAACGCCATTACGTGCTAACAGAAAAGGGCAAAAAGTTTCTCCAACATTACCGCGAATACTCAAAGCGAAACAGACATGTAGAACGCCAATTAGAAACAGTAAACGCCAAAAGAAAAGTTTTGGAAGAACTTTGCTCCGCTTAAACCGCATTGGTGAAAAATTTGCCGCGACATAAAAATTTAACAATTATTTTCCACGCTACAATTCTATTTCTTTATTCTGCAAGCTTCTTTATTTCACCTGCTTTTTGCAGCAGCCGAGAAGAGACTGAATCCGCCATTCAATCAGCTGAAAGCGCGGTTCTAAAATGTTACAATGCTGTTTTTGAGGCGGAGAAAGCCGGCGCCAACGTAAGCAGCCTGCTACGAGTTTTGAATGAGGCTGGTTGGCTTTTGTCTAAGGCTAGGGTGGCTTACGATAACGGCGATTTCAACTCAGCCTATGAATACGCTACAAATTGTAGCCAAATGCTTGATGGACGCGTCGAGGAAGCTAACCGCTTAAAGTTGGAGGCTGAAAGTGCGAGGCGCATGGATTTTCTGGTTAATTATGTAGGTTCCTCTGTGGGCGCAATTGCCATTGCGGTTGGCGGTTATGCTTTTTGGGTTTTCCTTAAAAGACGCGAAAAAACTGTGGAGGCTTAAAAGGTTGAGGATTACTGATTATGGGCTTCTTTACTGGACGGTTGTAGGCGTCTTGGCACTGCTTGTGGCCTCGCCTTTTCTTAGCCGAGTTTTGGTTTATCCGAGAACAGAGTTCTTCACTGAACTTTGGATTTTAGACGAGAATCACAAGGCTGAAAACTACCCATACAATATTACACGTGGCCAAAACTACACAGTTTATTTGGGCATTGGCAACCGTTTGGGCTACTGCGCTTACTACGTGGTTCAGGTGAAGTTTAGGAATCAATCACAGTCGGCGCCTACAAGCTTTGGTCCGATAGAAAGTCGTCATCCAAGCAGTTTACCATCATTGTTTAATATGACTGTTTTTGTGGCGGACGAGCATGTTTTAGAAATCCCCATCACATTCTCCTTCAATTACACGTGGGATGAACAGTTCTCAAAGGTTGAGCTTTCCGGTTTAAGGTTGAACGGCGTACAACTAAACATAAGCAACTGCACACTCTCATGGGATGCTGATAAAAAGGCGTTTAGAGGTTTTCTGTTCTTCGAGTTATGGCTTTATAACGCCGACACAAACAGCTTCAAATTTCATGGGCGGTTTGTAGGCTTATGGTTTAACATGACTGTTACTGTTTAATTGCCTCTTAGCGGTGTTTTATTTGCCTATGTAGATGATGTTTCGCAATTTTCTAAAGTGGGGGTCGCCGGTTATAACTTGCGCTTTCTTTATGATGGCGGTTGCGTAGACTAATGAGTCTAGCATGCCCCAGTCTTTAACTTGTTTTTTGCGTTTAAAGTTTATTTCTCCAGCTTTTTCAGCAATGTCTGCGTCGATGTTGACGATTGTGCTTCTATTTTTGATGTAGTTTAGTATGGCGGATATTTTTTGGCGGGGAATATTATGTTTGAGCATGGCCTCTTTTAGTTCGCCGATGACTGTGGCTGGTGTTTGGGCTTGTTGCGCCATGGAAAGCTTTTCAGCGACAAGGTCGGCATTGGGGCCGTCTAGGGCATATTCAACCCACGCGTAAGCATCAAAAACGATGGTGTTTTTGACTTTTTTATTGTTCTCTTGAGTTGGCAAAGGCTTTTTCAAGGTGTTCATCTCTGTCTACGTGTTCCCTTTCAAAGTGGAACATGGTTCCTTTAAGTATGCCCCTAATTTCTTTGACTGGCTTTTCGATTCTCGGGATAATTATGGTGTCGCCCTCTTTCACTTTCATTTCTTCCAGCTTTTCCTTAGGGATTATTATCCCTAAACTTGTGCCGATTCTTCGGACTTTAGCCTTTAAAGCCAAATATTACACCATTCAAATTATAATAAATTATAATATAAAAGCTTTCGCTCAAGAGACTTTACGATAAGCTTTTTATGTCTTCCTTTATACGCAAAGTTTATAAGTTATGTATTATAGCTTATAGTTTTGGCGAGTTTATGTCTACGACTATTCAGGTGAAACGGCGAAATCTGCGGTTGTTGGAGGCTTTGAAGAAGCAGATGGGTTTAAAGAGTTACGACGAGGTTATTGAGTGGCTTCTTGCAGAGAAGGCGAAGTTACCCCTTGACATGTTTGGAATTGACAAAGGGAAGATTTCAAAGTTTACTGAAGAGGATAGGTTGGAAGATAGGGTTTGATTGTCCTGGACAGTTATGCTTGGATTGAATACTTTTTAGGCAGCGATTCCGGAAGGATTGTGAAGAAGTATTTGGATGGCAAGGAGGCATTTACGCCTTCCATTGTTCTGGCTGAAGTTGCCAGAAAATATTTGCGGGAAGGCGTGGACGAGGAAGATGTTGCTAGAAGGCTTATTTTCATCGTTTCAAGGAGCAACATTTTGGAGTTGGATGTACAGTTAAGTGTTTTGGCTGCTAAGGCTTATCTTGAGCTTTTAAAAACGGCTAGGGGGAAGAAGCTGAAAACGCCGAGCTTAACGGACG
>Ga0078972_1008852_pt2 | contig 17236 bp, 16 predicted proteins | sample YelNatPaOPGAMG01_FD_67568 | JGI IMG/M metagenome (GOLD analysis project Ga0078972, IMG submission 67568) | Hot spring thermophilic microbial communities from Obsidian Pool, Yellowstone National Park, USA - OP-RAMG-01 (SPADES assembly) (version 2) | ecosystem: Environmental > Aquatic > Thermal... | reverse complement strand
GTTTTTGAGAATTCCTTCTTGAGCTTGCTTTCCAGATTTTCTATTTCTCCCATGTTACATTATGATACACCTGTATGAATAAGTTTCACTTGGTTAAGCCTTAGGAGGGGATGAATTCCTACGCTTATCAGACTTTGTATATCTTAAAAATAGCTTCTTTTATGGAATAATTAGGCTGATTAACAACAAACATAAAATTAGCTATCATCAAATGTATACTATACATTATCAATTAGTTCATTCAATGTCTCAATTTATTATTGAGTCTTACATACTTTAGAATTTCATTTCCAAGATTTGTGATCTTGTTTTCCTGATCTATGAGACCAAATTCCCTCAAAATCACCAACATCTCTGAATGTTCGGACATTTCTCTGGGTCTTTCGAGTATTTCTATGGTTTCTGATCCAATTAATTTTAAATAATTCTTTGGGGTTGCCTGTTTTAATAATAAATCGCCATTTCTATTGATCTGATAGTAGGTGTGATGCTTATGAACTTCTGCACTCTTCTTCAATTTGGCTTCTGTGCGCTTGATTGAAGTATTTCCATAAATGTCCAGGAGTTCCATTGAATGGAGACGTTTCAGATACTCTGTTACCCTCATTTGTGGAATATCCGTGTATCTAGTTGTGTTCTTAGCATAATCCACCTTTGCAAAATGCATGTGACGAAGCACTCTCAGCATTTCCGGACTTTTAAGTACTTCTATCAACACTTCATCTGAAAAATTTTTATCAGACATCTATACCCCCAACTTTAACCCTCCGTTTTTTATTATGAAATTATTCTCTGAATCAATGCGATACTAACTGGTTAAACTGCATTATTCTTCATGCTTAACAGAAATTTATTACACTCAGCTCTTTCAATACTAACTGGTTAAACTGCATTGCTTTTTTTACTGGGTCTGTAAACTCTGAACTCCAATACAACATTTAAAACTTTTATACATAACTTTCCAAAATGCATGAGATTTTTCCCAATAACTAGTAGCCCATGTTCAAAAACCGGGGGAACTGAACGGTATGGACCTGTGGGGAATTGAACCCCAGGCCTCTTCCATGCCAAGGAAGCGATCTACCGCTGATCTACAGGCCCAATATGCAGGGAACAGGGTAATCCTTTCCATTACAATTGGAGTTTTTCCTTATCTTAACTCCCACTATAAATTTTTTCCTTACTTTTCATTTGGTTGATGTATCTGAAATTGCGAAAAAAATCATTTTCATGCGACCCGAGCCACGAAAAATTATATACATCAAGAGTGCTTTAATGTGGAAATGGAAAATCCACATTCTGACCCTTCCATGATGGGATATTTCAAGGTTATTGAACCCTTTCAGCTCAAGGACTTTGAACTGGTGGAAAAATATACAATTAACAATGATAAATCAGATGTTAAAATTCTCTGGGATAGAGAAAACCTGGAATATCTATACCAGGTCGAGGAACCAACCATTTCCAGAAAGGAACTCAATGACCTTTACAACATTGTGAGGGATATGGAATGGATAGTGCCAAACAGCATGGATATATCACGCATACTTACCAGGTTTCAATTTCCGGAAATAGTTAAGAGCTATATCCATAACAGGAAAAGAATTCTTGAGAAGGGAAACGGTGAAAAGATCCAGTATTTCATAAACCGTGATTATACGGGTTATGGGATCATAAACGTACCGGTGAATGATCCAAATGTTGAGGATATATCATGCGATGGCTTTGGAAGCAAGGTTTTTGTCTACCACAGAAAGTACCAGGACATGAAGACAAACATTGTCTACAATGATCCAACATATCTTGATTCATTCATAATTAAGCTCTCACAGTTCTGCGGGAAAGAGATCTCCATAAACAACCCGGTTCTGGATGGAATCACGGATCAGGGCCACAGGGTTCAGGCAATTTACGGAAATGAAATTTCTCCACATGGTTCCGTATTTACCATAAGACTCTTCCGAAAAAAACCCTTCACCCCCACTGAGCTGCTGATGAACGGAACTGCTGATTCAGACATCATAACATACATGTGGTACCTTGTTGAAAACAACAATTCATGCCTCATATCCGGGGCACCGGCAGTTGGGAAAACATCCACACTCAATGCACTGCTCATGCTTGCTCCCCCAAACTCAAAAATATTCAGCATAGAGGAGACAAGGGAGATCAATATACCCAACGAAAACTGGATTCCCGCAGCCACAAGGGAAAGGGGGAATTATTTCTCTGCCCAGAAGAGAGGGTATATGAAGATCGACATGTTTGAACTGGTCAGGATGGCAATGAGGCAGAGGCCAACATACATTGTGGTTGGAGAGGTGAGGGGGAGAGAGGCATACGCTCTTTTCCAGTCCATGTCAACAGGCCATACAACATATTCAACCATTCATGCTGATTCCATGGACGCCCTGATTAACAGGCTTGAGGCTGAGCCACTGAATATACCAAGAGTTATGATGACGTACCTGAACACAGTCTTCTTCAATAAATTCATAAAAATAAAAGGAAAACTTGTGAGGCGCATCACTGAAGTGAATGAAATGATGGGATATGATCCTGAAACAGGGGATGTGCTGTTCAATAATGTTTTCTCCTATGATCCTGAGACGGACAGGCACCACTATAACGGAAACAGTTCAATTCTTGAAAAAATAAGATCAGCCACTGGGAAGAGCAGACAGGAATTTGATCATGATTTCCAGGAGAGAAAGACCATTATAGAGAACATGGCTAAAAATGGCATAACTGATTATTTTGCCATATCCAGAATAATCCAGGCATATTATTTCAACCATGAGGAAGGGATAAAAATGTCAGTCGGGGGAAACAGTTGATCAACAACAGGGATAAAAAACTGTTCTCAAGTAAAAAGACATCAGTTCGTGATGATGACAGTCCGTATAAAACAATGAATCTTTCATTTGCAACCCGAACCGGAATTAGGATTTTTAAGCCATTTTTGGAAAGGATAAATGTTTCATATAAGGCTCAGACTGAGTTAAAGAGATCAAAGATTCCTCTCACACCCTATGAATTCTACGGACAGATGTTTTTCTATTCCCTGGTCAGTGCCATAATAATTGGGATTTCTGCATTTTTCCTTGACATGGCACTGAGGAGATTTGACCTGATCATCTCCTCTTTCGCATTTCTTATATTTGTTGTAATTCTTGCAGTATACGCAGATATTCCACACAGTGTTGCCAGATCAAGAAAAAAAAGAATTGATGCACTAATGCCTGTTACAATAGGATTTGCTGCAACAATGGCATCTGCCGATATACCCATAGACCACATATTTGAGGTGCTCAGTGAAAGCTCTGATTATGGGGAGGTTGCCAGAGAGGCCAAATATATCTGGATCTCGACAAGCCTATTCGGGAAGGATATTATAACGTCAATAAAAGATGCAATCATTTATACACCATCAGTAAAATTTTCTGAATTTCTGCAGGGAATTGTAACCACTGTTACCTCCGGCGGTGACCTTAAGGATTATCTGGTCACAAGGGCAAGAAGGTACCAGTCCGAACTGAACAACGAGGTTAAGAAGAATGTTGACTCCATTGGTATTGTGGCAGAGAGTTACATAACTGTGGGGGTGGCGTTTCCCCTGATCATGATCATAATAATAGGGGTTATTGCGGCCCTGTCATCTTCAGATCCTGCTGTCCTTATTTTAGTGCTTGTCTTCATAGTGGCAGTGATGATGCCCGTTTTGACCCTGTTCTTCATCTACTTCCTTAACTCCATAGTGAAGGAGGTGAGGGTTTGAAGATCACCATAACAAAAATTGCTTTGTTATCCGCTGCATCATCCCTATTGGTTTTCCTGTTACTTTTCTTTCTGAGGATTCCAGCAGTTGATCCCCGAATTCATCCAATTGCCTCGTCTGCAATATTGGCTTCAATATTCCTTATACCGGTAGGGTATGTTTACGATAAGGATCAAAGCGCCATAAAGGATGCGGAGAGAAGGCTTCCTGACTTTTTGAGGGATCTGTCCAACTATTCAATATTTGGCCTGCCCATGGCCGAAGCCATAAAGATGACGGCATCAAATGATTATGGGCATCTCTCACCGGAAATAAGGGATCTGGAAAACAAGATCTCAGTTGGCCTTCCGGTGGATGAGGCTCTTGAAACTTTCGGAGAAAGGACAGGATCTGCTGACATAAGGAGAGTTGGACGCATTATAATGAAAGCAAGTGAATCTGGGAATAATACCTATGATGTTGTTACACTCATATCAGATTTCAACGCACAGATGGCCCTCATGAGAGATACAAGAAGATCAGAGATGCAGAACTATATCCTTGTTCTCCTCATTGCTCTTGGTGTCTTTATCTTTGTAATACTCATAATCGACATAGGGTTCTTTCCCCAGATTAAGAGCACAAGCTTTGGTTCTCTTGGCCTGCCGGGCAGCACAAATCTCAGGCCCGCCATAGAGAGGGTCTTCGATGGCGGAATATATGTTCAGGGTGTTGGAATAGGGGCAATATCCGGACTTCTGAGGGACGGGAGGATGAGATCCGGCATACTCATAACCGGGGCCATACTTCTTGTTTCAGCACTCATACTCATAGGGGCAGGTGTTGCTTGAATGAAGGCGGTTGAGGAAACATTCTCCAGAAACTATGATATACTTGACGAAAGGGACCTTATAGAAGGATTCTCAAGGTACCAGATATGCCGCAGGAAGTCTGACGGAACAGTTTACTATTTTCTGCGGGAGCCTGTCCTTTCGGAACCTTCCAGATCCATCCTGGATATGATGAAGGAGAACACCCTTAAAGGCATCAGCACTGGAAGTCCCTCCATGGGGCTTGATTCACGGATAGAGGAACTGGCAAAGAATATGAACCTGGATCTGGGGAGCGATCAGAAAAAATACATTGCATACTATTTCAGCAGAGATATTTTTGGGCTGGATCGCATTGATTCTCTTCTCAGGGATGGAGATATTGAGGACATAACCTGCGACAGGTCGGGACTGAGCATTTACATATATCACAGAAAATATGGATACATTCCCACAAATATAATGTTTGAAAATGAAACTGAACTGTCAAGATTCGTGAAGATGATCAGCCAGAAGTCAGGGAAAAGCCTCTCCCTTTCGACTCCAGTCATAGACGCAAACCTTCCTGACGGGTCAAGGTTGCAGGCTTCTCTGGGCAAAGAGGTCACAACCAACGGTTCAAGCTTCACAATAAGAAAATTCCGGTCTGTTCCGTTCAGCCCGGTAGATCTCATATCCATAGGATCAACCTCCCCCAGAATTTTCGCCTATCTCTGGATTCTTTCCGAATATGGTTCAAACATTGTCATTGTGGGTGGTACAGCCTCTGGAAAGACCACATTCCTGAATGCAATTCTTCTCTTTATCCCCCCGGAAAAGAAGATCATCACCATTGAAGATACAAAGGAGCTGAATCTTTTCCATGAAAACTGGGTATCAACTGTTACAAGGCCAGGATATGGAATTCCCGGACCTGGCGGAAAAGTGGAAGGGGAGATAGATATGTTTGACCTCCTCACCATTTCATTAAGGCACAGGCCGAACTACATTGTACTTGGTGAGGTGAGAGGCAGGGAAGCGTTTACGGTATTTCAGGCAATGTCTGTTGGCAGGTATGGATATACGACCTTCCATGCCGATGATGTGAACACGTTTGTACACCGTCTGGAGGCAAAACCCATAAACATTCCAAGGAATCTCATAATTTCCATAGATGCAATAGTACTTCTTGAAACATTTCAGGGGAAATCCGGAACAGAGAGAAGGGTGAAGAGCATAAGTGAGATCAAGGAGATAGACCCGCTTACGGATGATCTTATCATGAATGAAGTCTTTTCATTCAATGGAAACGACTACGACACATCTGGTTTCAGCTATGTCCTGAACAGAATTGCAGAGAGAGAGGGTAAAACAGAAGCTGAGATGGAGCAGGAGCTTCTGGTAAGGGAAAAGATACTGGCAAAACTCCAGGAGAAACATACCCACGATTTCAGGGAAATGGCCAGGATAATAAGAAGGTTTTACAAGGCACGGGAAAGTGTCCTTCATGACCTTGGCATAGAGGAGTGAAATTTTCAGGATTTCTTCTCATAGGCTATCTATCCAGTCTGATGAGAGGTATTTTGCAAGGAATGGCACATATATCGTCTGGAGAATGATGGAAAACAGCACAACAAATGACACCATTACACTTATGAGTGGCCCGTATGTTATGAGCACCGGGATATTATCTGCAAGCCCCACGGTGTATGGTACGGTTGACATGACAACCGACACCACCCCCCTTGGCCCAACGAGGGAGAAGAATGCCTTGAGCCTGTTTGGCGTCTTCAATGAAGATCCTTTTCTTCTCACTGCCAGGAGAGAAAGAAACACAGCTACCGGCCTTACAAGAAGTATCATAAAAATGGTAAGAATTATGCCCAGAACTATGTAATTTGAGATCTGGAACGCTGTTAGAATGCTTCCCAGAAGAAGGAATATGATTGCCTGAGAAAGGAATGATAGATTCTCCTGAAAATTCTGCTCCCTGTTCCAGAATATGCTCTTGTCTGAAAAGTTTCCCACTATTGCCCCTGTTGCAATTATTGCCGGGAAAGGGGTAAAACCTGCAGCCTCAAGAATTGTGAATTCGAGTATAACAACACCAAGAAGCAGTGCAACAAGCAGGTTTTCGAAGTTAAGGAATCTGTTGAGGAAGATCATTGAAAATCCTATGACTATTCCTATAATAGAGGGTATTATTATCTGGGCCAGGAAGTAAACTATTGTGCCGGCATAGATACCAACATGGGATGATATGGAGGTGAACAGGCTCACATAATTTGCGGTAGGATCAATTATAACTATTGCAATTGTAACAAGTATTATACCCAGGGGGTCATTGAAAAGACTCTCCCCAATAAGTGTTCCTGAGATATCATCCTTTATGCGAATTCTCCTGAACAGCGGTATGAGAGTAACAGGATCGGTGGGTGATATTATTGCCCCAAAGAGAAAACCGATTGTGAATGGGGCGCCCGTGAGTGCTGAAAATATGGCCCCGGCAACAACTGCAGTAACAAGAATTCCTATGGTATCAAGTGACAGGATTCTCCAGAAATGCCTCCTTATTACCTTCAGATCCATGTGGTGGCTTTCATAGTAAAGAATTATCATTATCCCAAGAAGGCCCACACCAACATAACCGAAATTTGTCAGGAAGTTTATGGCAAAGGTGTGGTTTATGATCCCCAGTACTGGACCGAAAAGTATCCCCAGAACTATGAGAATGGGAATGTCTGCTATGGCGATCTTTCTTGATATTGGTATGGCAAAGGCTGCAAGTATGAGAACGAAGCTTATTTCATAGTACTCTGATGCGAATGATGTTATCATCTGTCCTGATTTTCTCCTTCCTTCATGAATTCCGGCAGCTTTCTCTTGTGTTCAGACTTTTCATGCAATTCCTCAACCATTTTGTGCTTGTTGGTAAGTGATCTTAAATTCAGATCGAAAACATCCTCCAGAACCTTGTCAAGATCTGAATATGTCATTCCAATCTCATCCTCATCAGTCTGGCCTTCCCACAATCCTGCTGAGGGCTTTTTCCTGATGATGCTCTCCGGTACCTTCATGAAGGATGCAAAGTCCCAGACATCATGCTTGTAAAGGTGCATTATTGGCTCAATATCGCACGCACCGTCACCGAACTTTGTGTAATAACCTATGAGATATTCGGTTCTGTTTGTGGTACCTATTACCATGCCGTTATGGATGTTTGCAAAATAGTATAGAATAACCATTCTTGCCCTTGACTTCACATTGCCCATTGCAGATCTGTCCTCTATGGACAGGAGGGATCTGAAAGCTTCAGCCACTGGACCTATATTGATGGCCTTTATCTCCACTGCAAGTGAATCTGAAAGCTTCTTCACATCATCCCAGTCTGTTTTTGGTGTGTTGCTGTCAGGTAGAAAGAAGGCGTGTATCTTTTCTTTTGGAAGAGCCCTGGCCATAATGGAGAGAACAAGTGCACTGTCAACGCCACCGCTGATCCCAACCACAGCGTCTTTTCCAGCAAGTTTTCCGGTAATGAAATGGCCTATTTTTTCAAGTTCAGATGAAAAATCCATAGAATGCACACCTGACACTATATTAAAAAATTAAATAAATATTCCTCAGGAAAACTCTGCATATGCGAATTTTTCGCACCTGCGTTATTTTTCATTTTTTCAGTTCCATGAGATGCATAAGGTTCTGGAAAATCTTCACCGATGTAAGTTTTCCAACTCCTCCAGGAACTGGAGTAATAGCCTTCACGAAACCATTGAGAGAAGCAAAATCAGCATCTCCTTTTATTCCATTTTCAGTGCTGTTTATACCCACGTCAATAACCACCGATGCCTGGTTCACATAATCAGCACCCAGAAAATTCTCATGCCCCACTGCCACAACAACAGCGCCTGCCTCTCTTGTTTTTTCCTTAAGGTCCACGGTTTTACTGTGGCATACCGTAACAGTGCAATCCCTGTTAAGCAGCATCATTGCTAGAGGTTTTCCAACCACCACCGATCTGTTTATTATGGCAATATCGGTGATTTCAGGGAAGTTTTCCAGCAGTATCTGGTTCACTGCATCGGCTGTTGCTGGAAACACAACAGGCGACTTCATACTGATAAGGCCCTGGTTGTAAGGCGTCATGCAGTCCACGTCCTTTAATGGAGATATACAGGAAATTAAGGATATATAGTTCAATCCTTTAGGCACTGGATTTTCCAGTATTATGCCATCGACTCCTGGATCCAACGATATCTTTCTTATCTCATCCTCTATCTTTTCCTGTCCGGCATCTGGGTTAATGTTCCTTATGGAAACATCCACACCAATTTTCTTTCCTGATCTGGCCTTTGCCTGGGCGTATACGTTTGCCTCCTTTGAATCCCCTATGATGAGTGATATTAGAGAAGGCATCCTTCCCTGTTCCGAAAGGAAGGCTGAAAATCCTTTTGTGAGATCCGATCTCATACGGTTTACAGTATCATCAACTGAGATTATCCTGGTCATTGGTTTACGCCCTGGACCAGTCTATAACAGTCTTAATCTCGTCACCGGGTTTATTGCTGAAAATTTCAATATCAGAGGGGGGTATTTTTTTTGTAATGAGATCTTTCATTATGTCACCGTAGTTGTGCCTCCAGTTCCTGAGATGTTCAAGAGCAGTGAAATAGTGCTCCCTTGCACCGTCAACAGACCCCATGAGAGTTATGTTGTTTTCAATGATGTAATCTATGTCTGATCCGTCCACTTCCGTTGCCGGAGCCTTCCCGTTTGTTCCAAAGAGTACGGTTATTCCGTTGTGGTTCAATTTCCTGACAAACTGGAAAATAGTACCTGGATGTCCGCTGGTGTCAATGAGAAGGTCTATTCCCCCTTCCAGTATCTTATCCATGTCTTTAGTGTAATCATAAAATTCAACCCCGCTCTTCTCAACCATGACCTTTTTCATATCCGGTATGGAGTGGCGGTTTGTGAGTATTGTATCGAAACCATAATCACGGGCAAAGAAAGAATAGAGGAATGCTTCGCTTCCAGTGCCAATAATCACAGCTTTTTTGTCCTCATAGGTACCGTAGTCGTTGAGAAAAATGCTTCTCTCTGAAATCTTGTTAAAAACCTCGAATGCCTTCTCAACATTCTTAAGTGGCTCAGTGAGTACTGCCACGTCAAGGATACTGTTATCCTGAACCTTGACAAGATTTTCAGGAGTGTCAAAGAAATACTCCCTCATGAAGCCATGCATTCCAGTTATACCGGCTTCATGCTTATCTCCGTCTGTGCAGTTATCCATCCTGCCAATCCTGCAGTTAACACATTTTCCCGGCCTCCTTACAATTGGCACAACATAATCCCCGGATTTGATCCCGAAATCATTTTTTTCTATATCCACAACCTGTGCCAGAGCCTCATGTCCCAGTACCAGCCTCTTGTAACCTTCTGGATTGTATGCAAATGGAAGTGATCCTGCGACCATGCCCCTGTCAGTACCGCATATTCCATTGTAAATGGTCTTCAGTTTCGCTGAATAGTGCTCAGGATCCGGTAATTCAAAATCCCCAAAAACTGCACCCCCGGTTGGTGCATCTGTGGTTATGGCTTTTACTTTTGACATGAACAGCTGATTAAATTAGTGGTATTAAGTTTTGGATAAATAAGATGAGAACCTGGAATGATCAGATCTGGTGCCCCATTCTAACCCTTTTTGTGTCAAGATAGAACTCATCATAGGGTGTTGGTTCACTCTTAACTGGAATGCGTTCACTTATCCTGATTCCGTTTTCCTCCAGGAAATCTATTTTGGACGGATTGTTTGTCATGAGTTTAATGGATGTAATATGGAAATATTTCAAAACATCAACTGCAAAGGTATAATCCCTTTTATCCGCGGGAAGCCCCAGCATGAGGTTTGCCTCAACGGTATCATAACCCTGCTCCTGGAGGCTGTATGCCTTTATCTTGTCCAGAAGCCCTATGCCTCTCCCTTCCTGCCTGAGATATATGAGCATCCCGTATTCCTGTTTTCCAAGATATACAAGAGATTGGAGAAGCTGATCCCTGCAATCGCATCTTTTTGAGCCAAAAACATCGCCCGTAAGGCATTCTGAATGTATTCTGACAGGTATATCGTTTCTTCCGTCTATGTCTCCTCTCACAAGGACTGCATGATCCTCTTTTTCATCGTTTGTGAAAGTGTATATTTCAAAGTCACCCCCCAGTGTGGGTAGCTTGGCCTTTGAGTATAGTTTTATCATGTTTTTCTCCCTTTTAATCCAATAAGGTATAAAAGGAGATGTCAAAGAAAATAATATATTTTTACAATGGCTGCTATGTCTGACCGAAATTTACACTTCAGGAAATCTTTTCAGCCAGGATCAGGCCGGTTTGATCCCTGAATACATAAATATCCCTCTCTCCATGCAGATTTTTTTCTATGCCGTTTTTCAGTTCATAATAGGAATCGGTTTCTATCTCAAATCTGAAGAACACTCTTTTGCCATGGCATTTTTTAATATCCCTCTCCAGATCAGAGAACTGGCTTCTGCAGAGAACGGAATAAGATTCTCCCGGAAAATCATGGCTGTATTCTTCATTTCCAGTGAGGATTGTTCTTCTGCTGTCCCTCCATAAGATCCTGAGATCTCCATGCACAGCACTGCAGAGAAGTCCTGAATAGATGAGAGAAACATCGGGAAGATAGATAAATTTTCCAGTATTTTCGGCAGGAATGAAATCTATATTGCCCGGTTTGCCTGTGAATCTTCTTCCCTGCGGCAATAAAACTGCAGATGCTTCACTTTGGGCATTTTCTCCAGTATAGAGAGTAAGCCTCTGCAGTTTGCCACCAAAAGAGATGTATTCCTTTTCCCCATCTATGGTTATCTGATCCGGTTTCATAAGTGGGGGCAGATCGAAAATAAAATTTTCAGTTTTATTTTTCAGATTATCATAAATTATGTTCGGGGGTGGAATCAGGTTTCTCTTTCCATCTGGACCTGGCCTTATTCTCAGTGGGTCTGAAAATACGGCAGTATCTCTGTCCACATCTATGTTGTGAATAATTTGTGAATAGTCTCCCCACAGGAACTTTATGTTATTCACCATTGAGACTTCGCTGTTCATTATTGACATTTCGTACCTCTCCCTGTTTATTTCTATTCCTGTGACTCTGCCGGCAAATTTTGCAAAACTTATTGCCTGCATTCCCGAACCTGAACCAACATCAAGAATACTTTTCTGTTTTATCCTCCCTGCACGGTAGTCTCCCACAATTTCCGGTGTGGAAAAACTTGAGGAATAAAGGTCCATCCAGAGGCGATTCCAGTTCCTGAACTTCTTCTCTATGTTAATTCTTGCCTTTGCAATTTCCAGGTACAGTGCGAATGCTGATTTTGAAGATCCTGACTGATCCATTATTGCCTTTGTGCTGTGGCCACTCCTCATAAGATCTATAATTTCGTCTATTCTTGAATTTGCTTCATCCCTGAATGCGGTATCTTTTCTCAATTTTGACAGTAACTTTACCTGTTCTGGTTTCGTGATTAATCCACAGGCAATTTAAGAAGCCCTATTCAACTTTCCTTTTATGGCAGGCAAAAAACGTTTCATCCATACAGTTGAGGGAAAGATAATAATCGATCAATGGGATAAAGGGACATGGAACCGGTAAGGATTGGAAAGGTCAAGGAAGTTTATGATGAGGGAGAGACCCTTTTGTTCAAGTTTACAGACAAGATCTCTGTGTTTGATAAGATCATACCAAGCCTGATTCCCGGGAAAGGGGAATCCTTGTGCCGGACCTCTGCATTCTGGTTCAAATACATAAAGGAATCTGCCCATGTTGAGACCGATTTCATAGAGATGCCAGCAAAAAATCAGATGAGGGTAACAAAATTCTTTATTCCAGAGGGAAAGGGGAATCCAGATGAGATAGAATACCTGATTCCACTGGAGTTCATAACACGGTATTACGTAGCAGGTACCTTATATGACAGGCTTAAATCCGGAAAGGTCAAGCCAGAGGAACTGGGACTGAACAGCATGCCCAAATACGGTGATGAACTGGATGACCCTTATTTTGAAGTCACAACAAAATTTGAGAAATTCGATAGGCCTCTGACAACTGGAGAGTGCATTGAAATAGGCGGAATGACAAGGATGGAACTGATCAACATAAGGGAGACACTCTTTAAGGTTGACAGAAGAATAAACAAGCACGTTCTCAAGAACGGCCTCATACATGTTGATGGAAAGAAGGAGCTTGCATTCGATGCAGGTCGTGATCCTGTACTTGTGGATACATTCGGAACTCTTGATGAGGATAGATTCTGGGAAAAGAGTGATTATGACAATGGCACAATAAAGGATCTCAGCAAGGAATCCGTCAGGCAGTATTACAGATCAATAGGGTACCATGAAAAACTCTACGAGGCCAGAGAGAAGAATCTACCTGAACCTGATATACCTCCCCTTCCACCGGAACTTGTAAAGCAGACCTCTGAACTTTACATGAAAATGTATGAAAGAATCACTGGAGAAAAATGGTAAAATTCACTGTATCCCAAGTTCCACCTGCGTTTCCACATAATGCCACAGATGATGTTCTATTTCATAGCTCCAAAGGGATTCCTGTATATCCTCGTATGCCAGCATTGGTTTGGAAAAGACAGGTTCAACCGAAGTCTCATCAGGAGAATCGTTCCATTTAGAAACGCCAATCCTTATCTTGAATGAAAGAGGAGTTCCTTCCACCGTTATTGTGAATGCACCATCCCTGGCCAGTATGGACCTGAAAATCCCTCCCTTTCTTGCCTGTATGAATGCGCCTTTGGACAGGTGGAGAATCTGCGTCTTGAAATTTTCCTCCTTGAAGAAATTGAAAGGCCCTGGAACATTGGGAACTATTTCGGATCCACTGTGCTTGTTGACATGATGTATGTGATAGCCAGGGATCTTGGGAGGAAAAATGGGGAATACAGAATAAGAAAACTTGGGGAAGTTGTGTTGAGGGATGAGTATTCCCAGCTTCCACTGAACAGGAAAAAGGAACTTGTTCAGATACCTGGGAAAAATGTTGGGGAAGCCATAGAATTCCTATGGAAAAACAATACTGACGAATTTCTTCAATACTGCAGGGGGGACACTGAGGATCTTCTGCACATATTCAGGCAAATATTTCTGAAATCATGATCAGAATGTACCGAATCTTGCTATGACATCAGATAGATTATCCATGTAGTCCTTGAAAATCCTGATTATATCCCTTGAAGTTATAACACCGATCAGTTTTCCGTTCTCTATTACAGGAATTCTTCTTATTCCGTTTTTGCTCATCATCACTGTTATCTTGTCAGTTGGGGTCTTTGGATCCACTGATATAATAGGTGAAGCCATCAGATCACCCATGGTAATTTTTGAGGGGTCGACACCCTTTGAAACTACCTTGTTCACGTAGTCCCATTCCGTTACCATTCCATGTGGCTTTCCCTCTTTATCCTTTACCACTACAAAACCAACGTGGTCATTACTCATGATTTTTGAAGCTTCAAGCGCAGTAGTTTCTTCGCTGAGCATGTTTGTGTATTCTTTCATTATATCCTTAGCATACAGAACCATGAATGAGTATTCATTCTGGATATATAGTTATTCATCTTTGGGTTAAATCCATGGATCCTGAGAAATATCCGGGTTCTTCTCCATATTGAAGGACGGAGTTAGGGCTGGAGAACTTATCGTGAATTTCATACCTTTACATGAAAATCAGGAACAAAAATTATGAAATGCACTGTTTTTTATAGGAAGGAAGATCCTGAAAGGAGACAGTAAAACTTCTATGATCTGTCTGATGAATGAACCACCTGTTGTGAAGGAAATTTGATCTTTTCCTTTCTTTTGATTGGCAAAGGCAGGATTATTCAAACCCATCTGCCATAATTTACCCTTCCACCGGTATGTGGGAACAGAAACCTGCCATTACGGTCTGCAGGTAGGAAAGCCTTTAATACAATTTATCAATGCAGACCTGTAATTTTCAAGAGAGTGAATATATGAATCAGAATCAGGTGTTACAAACAGGAACAACGACCGTCGGAATTATAGTCAAGGATGCCGTTATAATGGCAACTGAGAGAAGAGTCACCATGGACCACTTCATCATGCACAAGGATGGAAAGAAACTTCACCAGATAGATACCCATGCAGGTATGACAATTGCAGGTCTTGTTGGCGACGCCCAGGTGCTTGTAAGGTACATGTCAGCAGAACTCCAGCTTTACAGGCTCCAGAGGAAGGTTAACATGCCTCTTGAAGCTGCTTCAACATTACTTTCAAACATACTGAACCAGTCAAAATATTATCCTTACATGGTTCAGCTTCTTGTTGGTGGATGTGACACAGCACCCCACATATATTCAGTGGATGCTGCTGGAGGATCGGTTGAGGATATATTCGCCAGCACAGGATCCGGATCTCCATTTGTCTATGGTGTACTTGAGACACAGTATTCAAAGGACATGAAAGTGGATGATGGCATTGATCTGGTCATTAAGGCAATATCTGCTGCAAAACAGAGAGATTCTGCTTCAGGCGGAATGATTGATGTAGCAGTCATCGACATGAAGACCGGTTACAGGCAGGTCCCCACAGAAGAAGTAATGGACCGCATAAAGAAGCTCAAGCTTCAGATTTAATCATTTATAAAAATTTAAATTTCCATAATTCGTAATAATTTTAACAGAGGATTCAGCTATGTCTTTTAAAGACTATTTATCGGAAGCACGTGCCATATTTGACCGGTTATATCCGGATAACGAGATCACGGAAGTTGACTATGAGGGTTCAACCATAGTTGTTTATACAAAAAATCTTGAACTCTTTGCAAACAGGGATGATCTTGCCAGGCAGATCGCTCAGGAGATGAGGAGAAGAGTTGCAATTCGCCCGGACACCTCCATCATGCTTCCGGAGGAGGAGGCCAGAAGTGAAATTGAAAAGGTCATACCTGCTGAAGCGGGCTTAAAGGATATTTATTTTGAATCTGACACTGGAGAAGTTGTCATAGAAGCTGACGAACCAACGGCCTTTGCAACTCACAATTCATCTGTAATAAATGAGATAAAGAACCGAACAAAATGGTCCCCCAGAGTTGTAAGAGCGCCACCCATGCATTCACGATATGTGAAAGAGATGAGAGAATTCCTCCTTGAAACAAAACAGGAACGAAAGAAATTTCTCCATTCCCTTGGGGAGAAACTCAACATCCCCCCCATGCCAGGTGAGACATGGATAAGGATCACGGCTCTTGGAGGCCACCGGGAAGTTGGCAGGAGTGCCACACTGATTTCAACAAACAATTCAAGAGTTCTTGTGGACTGCGGAATGCTGAACACCGCTGAAATAGAGGATCAGCCCTGGGCAAGTGCTCCATACCTCTATCTTCCTGAGATACAGCCTTTCAGTGCAATAGATGCGGTTGTTCTCACTCATGCCCATTTAGACCATTCAGGCCTCCTTCCAATACTCTTCAAATACGGGTATGAAGGTCCAGTCTATATGACACCCCCCACAAGGGATATGATAGCACTTCTTCAGAACGACTACATCAAGGTTGCCCATTCCGAAAGCCATAAGGGCCCATATGAATCAAAGCACATAAGAGAGGAGCTTAAACATACCATAGCCTTAAGATATAATGAAACAACCGACATTACCAGGGATATAAGGCTAACCTTCTATAATGCCGGACATATACTTGGATCTGCATCTGCGCATCTTCATATTGGCGAAGGGCTTTACAATATAGTGCTTTCCGGTGATTACAAATATGAGAAAACATGGCTTTTCAACTCTGCCAACAACAAATTTCCCAGGGTTGAGACACTTATGACAGAAAGCACTTATGCTGGAAGGGATGATTACTTCTATTCAAGGGGCGAGGCATCAAACACGCTTGTTGATATAATTAACAGGACATATGAACGGGGTGGTTCAGTGCTTATACCGGTATTTGCTGTGGGAAGGAGCCAGGAGGTCATGCTGGTTCTTGAAGAGGCGGTCAGAACCGGTAAGATAAAAGAGACCAATGTATACCTGGACGGCATGATCATGGAGGCAACAGCCATTCATGCAGCATATCCGGAATACCTGAACAGGAATCTCAGAGAGAGCATAATGATAAAGAGGGAAAACCCATTCCTCAGCCCTATTTTCAAAAAGGTGGAATCCCGGGACCAGAGGACCGACCTGTGTGATACAACAGAGAGCAATATTATTCTTGCAACTTCTGGAATGATGAATGGCGGACCTGTTATGGAATATTTCAAGGCATGGGTCGATAACCCAAAACATTCCCTTGTTTTTGTTGGGTACCAGGCTGACGGCACAATGGGAAGAAGGATACAGAGGGGAGCCAATGAAATAACTCTCAGTGATAACGGACAGGCAAGAAAATATGAGGTAAAGATAAATGTGGAAATTGCTGAGGGCTTTTCCGGGCACTCAGACAAGAAACAGCTTCTTGCCTATATAGCTGGAATGCAGCCAAGGCCACAGAGAATACTTGTAAATCATGGAGACGGGGACAAGACCGTTGAATTCGCCAGACTCCTCCGTTCTAAATTCGGTATAGATTCAGTTGCATTGAAGAATCTGGAAACCACAAGGGTTTACTGATTCT
>Ga0078972_1010512_pt1 | contig 17237 bp, 23 predicted proteins | sample YelNatPaOPGAMG01_FD_67568 | JGI IMG/M metagenome (GOLD analysis project Ga0078972, IMG submission 67568) | Hot spring thermophilic microbial communities from Obsidian Pool, Yellowstone National Park, USA - OP-RAMG-01 (SPADES assembly) (version 2) | ecosystem: Environmental > Aquatic > Thermal... | reverse complement strand
CTTGGAAGAATTCCTTCTTCGCATCTTTGAGATAGGGTCCGTAGTATTCGGAGACGAATTCTATCGCGTCATCGGGGCTTCCTATCCTCTTTCTCTCCTCCGCGGATTCCCTGAACAGCCTTTTCCCCAGCTCAAAGGCTGCTTTTATCTGCACCGCCTTCACCATTCCGATTCCCTCAATCTTGCAGAGCTCGGAGATGGGGACGGAATCCAATTCCCTTAAGCTCTTGAAATGATTAAGCAATCTCTTCGCCAATTCCTCGGCGCTCACGCCTTCCTTTCCCGTCCGTAGGATTATCGCCAACAGCTTTGATAAGGGGAGCTTATCCGCTCCGTATTTCATAAGCATCTCCCTTGGTCTCTCCTCGGGAATCCACTCCTTGATGGGGACATTTTCCCTTCGCTTAGCAATTTCCTTCTTCACTTCTTCCCTCAACCTATCGCAATCCTCTTTAGTTGTCAAATTCAGCTCTTCAACGAGTTCCCTCTTTTTCTCCGGCGTTAGAGCGCCCTTCTTCGCTCGGAAGTAGACCTCTCCCTTCTTGCTCCACATAGGATAGATGGCATTTTCCACGAGGAATTGAAAGGCAGATTGAGAGAACGATTTCTCTGAAGACATTCCAAAGGGAAACCTCCTTTTCTAAAATGATAGAATTTCGCTTTTCGCTGTCAAATATTTTTGAATAATCTCGGAGAGATATTGGACTTGCTAAAAAGTAAGGGGGTTTGTCATTGCGAGGGCTCCCTACGGGAGCCCTCGCAATGACAAAAAGGGCGCGTCCTCGCAGAGACAAAAGATAGACCCCAAAAGTCTGTCATTGCGAGGCTTCCCGAAGGGAAGCCGTGGCAATCTCGGTTCGCAAACCTTTGGTTTGCGAACCGTGTTGGCGAAAGCTAATCTCGTCTTTCAAAAAAGAATGATCGCGAAACCTATCGTTTAAAAATAGATTGCCACGCCTGAACGCTTTAGCGTTCAGGCTCGCAATGACAATGTGGAGGATAGAGAATTAGAATGATTCTCAAATATTATGAGGTTATACAATTTTTTGACAACATCCTCAGGAAAGAATATCATTAAGAAATACGCCTTTATGGCGAGAAAAGGAGGAAACAGAATGTCTGTGCACATTGATTATGACCATCAGTGTCCGAGATGTGGGGCTTATTACATCCCTTATGAGGATGTCCCCTGTCCAAATTGCGGGCTTATGGAGGAAGAGAGGTTTGACTTCGTTCCCCAAGCCGTTGATTCTCTCCTCTATAATCTCAATAGCTATGGCTCGTTTCTCCCTCCTACCTGGTGGGTCGGCTCCTTGGGAGACCATATCCTCCGCATCCTCTTCATAATCTTTGAAGCCTTTCGCCAGAGCGGAGAAGCCGATTTTCCCAGCTTCGCAGAGCAGGTCCTCGCTGAAGGGGATTGGGGTGACCAGCAATATTTGGAGAAGCACATCTACGGGATAGCCCTGCGAGTTTATGAGGAAATAGAGAAAGAAGGTTTCCAGCTCGGTGGTATTGAAGAGGAAGAAGGAAAAGAGGAAGAAGGCTTTGACACGGAGGAAGAGGAGGAGTAAAATAGAGAAGAGATGAGCGCAACTGCAGGCTTATTAATCCAAATTTTGAGCGCCATAGCTCTCTTCTTCATAATCTTCGCTATGGGAGCGATAATCCTCTTGGCGAGGCGAGTCGCCCTCCTCACCGACGACCTTCGTTCTTTCATTGATATCTTGAAAGGGAAAATTCCTCAAACAGCGGATAAAGTAACTGAAGCGGCCGAGGAAGCCCGTTCTTTATTAGCCAATATAAGGCGGCTTTCCGATTTAACCCAAAATCTCCAAACCCTTCTTTTATCAAGCAAGAAGTTCGCCTATTTTGCGGGAGCTTTCCTCGCTGGCTTGAGGACGGGCTTGAAGCTGTTTTTTCAATCTAAGAAGAAGTCTAAAAAGGAGGCTGATAAATGTGGCAGAGAACAAGGGTAGCGATGTCCTCGCTATCATCGCCGCGGCCCTGGCGGGAGCGGTAGTGGGGGCGACGATTGCCGTCCTTCTCACTCCCAAATCGGGAGAGGAAATGAGAAGAGAATTGAAGGAAAGCCTTGAGGACTTAACGAGCAAGCTGAAGGAAGTGGGAACATCTCTCAAGAAAAAGGTAGAGGAATTGGTTGAGAAGGCGAAGAAATCGGCTGAGGAAGAAGAGGAAGGACCCTCTCCCGAGGAGGCTCAAGGTTGAAAATCTGAAGCGAGGATATGTATAGCAGGGAAGCAGAGGAATCGGCTGTTTTCCTCGTTGCCAATTTGATGTGTGCGGCAGCCCGCACAGCTCCCAAGGCGAGGGGAATGGATGATATTGAGACGAGGATAATAAGGGAGGAGAAGGAGAGGCTCGCGGATAAAATGGAGGAGATAGGGAGGGAGTTCAATGTTCCCTTCTTCATAAGGGATGCGGATAATGTGAGGAGAAGCGTTCTCGTCGTCCTCATAGGCACCCGCATAACTCCCCATAACCTTTCCCCCTGTGGCTTCTGCGGTTTCTCCAATTGCGAGGAGATGAAGGCGAAAGGAGGAGTCTGCGCCTTCTCCATCAACGACTTGGGGATAGCTGTTGGCTCCGCCGTCAGCATCGCCAGCCTGCATCATATTGATAATCGCATAATGTTCTCCGCCGGCTATGCCGCCCTCAAGCTCGGTCTCCTCCCTCCCGATGTGAAGGTCGCCTTCGGAATCCCCCTCTCCTGCACGGGCAAGAACATCTTCTTTGATAGAAGATGAAAGGGCTTCCCGTAAAGAGGGCTGTCTCCTCAGGAGGAGTGGTTTTCAAGAAAGAGGGAGATAGGGCTTATGTCGTTTTGGTCGGGGTGGAGAGGAAGGGAAAACTGGTTTGGGCTCTGCCCAAGGGATTGGTTGAGAAAGGGGAGAAGCCGGAGGAAACGGCTCAGAGGGAGGTGAGGGAGGAGAGCGGGGTGAACGGAATCCTAATAGATAAGCTGGGGGATGTTTCCTATTGGTATGTGGATAAAGAGGAGGGAGTTAGGTATCATAAGGTAGTCCATTTCTATTTGTTTAAATACACGGATGGCTCGCCGGAGGACCACGATTGGGAGATAAAGGAGGCTCGCTGGTTCCCCATTGATGAAGCGATAAACGCTATAGAATATAAAAGCGAAAAAGAGATACTCCAAAAAGCAAGGGAGCTGATAGAGAGGATATGCGCATAACATTCTTGGGAACTGCGGCTGCTGAGGGTTGGCCTGCCGTTTTCTGCGAATGTTCCGCTTGCCAAAGGGCGAGGGAAAAGGGTGGGAAAAACATCCGCACCCGCTCCTCCGCCCTCATCAACGACGACCTCCTGATAGATTTCCCTCCCGATACATTTTCCCACGCTCTGAATAATGGGCTCTCCCTCTCAAAAGTCAAATATCTCCTCATCACCCATTCTCATCAAGACCACTTCTATCCCGAGGATTTGGCTATGCGGAAACCTCCCTTCGCCCATATCCAGGGGGAGAAGATTTTGAGGATATTCGCAAATGAAACTGTTGTTGAGAGAATCAAGGGATATAGGCTTGAGGGAAAGGAAACGATGATTGAAACAAAAATCCTCCAACCCTTTGATGAGGTGGAGATGGAGGGCTATTGGGTTAAGGCTTTGAGGGCAGACCATCAACCCAGCGAGAAATGCCTTATATATCTGATAAAAAGCGAGGGGAAAACGATTCTCTGGGGAACTGATACCGGATTCTTTCCCGAGGATACTTGGGAAGCACTTATAGGTGAGAGGTTGGATGTAGCGATTTTGGACACGACGAGCGGACCCCACTCAACGCCGAGCTATCATATGGGGATACCGGAGGTCGTCAGGACGAAGGAGAGGATGCTGAAAGAGGGAATCGCTGATGAGAAAACCATATTTATCTCAACCCATTTCTCCCATAACGGTGGGCTTCTGCAGGAGGAGTTGGAAAGGGCGCTTGAGCCCTTCGGCATAATGCCCGCCTATGATGGTTTCAAAATAGAAATCTGAGGAAAATTTCTATGATTGAGAGGATATGGAAGGCGATTGAGGAGGAGTTTTCGGGGGAAAACGCCAAGGCTTATATAAATCGCATCTGGAGGAATTCTCGTTTCAATTCCTTTGATAAGATAAGTAAAACGGCGTGGGAGATATGGGAGATAATGGGGGAAATCGGATTGATTCGGGAGATTATTGAATATCCCGCTGATGGGACAACCCATTATGGCGGTTGGATAATGCCCGAGGCTTGGGATGTTGAGGATGCCTCCCTTGAGATAATTGAACCCCAAGTGGATAAGCCGCTTCTTGCCTCTTATAAGAAATGCCCCCATTCCCTGATGATGTTCTCAGCTCCCACCCCAAAGGAAGGGATTGAGTGCGAGGTAGTTTTTGAGGACTCCGATGTAAAAGGGAAAATCGTGCTCACGAATTCAATCGGAGTGGATAAAGCGATTGAATTGTTCAAAAGGGGAGCAGTTGGGATAATCTCTGATTATCTCGCCGTTTTGGGGAAGCCTTATGGAAAAGAGGATAAATATTACGAGAAAGCGGCTCAGCTCCATAACTATACAATTCCTCCTTGGAGGATGGAGGGGAAGGGCTTCGGCTTCTCCCTATCTCCCTCCCAGGGAAGAAGGTTAAGGGAATTGATGGAGAAGGGAACGGTTAGGGTCAGAGCGATTGTGAGGACCAGGAATTATAATGGAAGCATTCCTCTGGTGAGCGGGCTCTTAGAGGGGGAAAGCGATGAAGAGATAGTGATAACCGCTCATCTCTGCGAGCCGGGAGCAAATGATAACGCCTCCGGTTGCGCAGTTGGATTAGAGGTCGTGAGGGCTATAAAATCCTGCATTGAGAAGGGCAAGCTTGAGCCTCTTCAAAGGGGGATAAGGCTGCTTTTCGGATTTGAGGTGAGAAGCCTTCAAGCTTTCGTAAATACAATCCCAAATTTGCGTCATTTTATTGCGGGGATAAATCTTGATATGGTTGGTGCGGACCCAAGCGATGCGAGGTCGGTTTGCAATTTGGCTTTCAATTTCACCCCTTCCTACACCGATTTCCTCGCCCTTCATCTATTGGAAAGGCTTCGCCGAGACCACCCACTTTTAAACCATAAAATCCAAAAATTCGTCATTGATGACAATATTATGGGAGAGCCTTTTGTGGGCGTTCCCTTCTGCCTATTGGGAAGCTGGCCAGACGCCTATTATCACAATTCCCTTGATACTCCCGATATCATTTCCCCAGTTTACCTCACCGCTTTTGGGAAAGTCGCTGGTTCATATTGTTATTTCCTCGCAAATAGCGGATTTGAGGAAGCTATCCCCCTTGCGAGATTCGTGAAGGAGAAGGGAGAGGAGGAAATCAGCAGGATATCCCAAGTAGCAAGTTTTGAGGGGAAAGTGGAGGAAGCGATTAAGCAGATAGATTTGGCGGCTGAGAGAAATGTTCAGAGGTTGCAATCTTTGAAAAGATTGGTGAGGGGTAGGGGTTTCGTCCCCACTGCGGAGGAATTGGAGAGGAACAAGGATTTCTTCGCTCCAGGCTCATATCTATTCAAAGATGAGGAATTGAAAAGATATATCTTGGAGCTCAGCGAGAGGCTCTACGAATTCGGGGAGGAAAAGAAGAGGGAAATGGAAAGGGATTTAGCCTATATATCAAGGATGAGGGGAGAAGGGGAAAATGAAGGAGAAGTTGATAATAAATTTGAGATAAATGAGAAAGGGAGAAAAATCGTTCCCTTGAGGTTATTTAAGGGTGCTGTAAGCTTTGAGTTTCTCAATGAGAAGGGAAAGGAGAGATTGGAGAAGCTTTGTGGGGTTAAGGCGGGTTGGGGAGCGCCCGATTGGGTTCAAATTGCCCTCTTCCTCTCAAATGGCAGGAGGAATCTTGGGGAAATATACGAGATTTTGTTAAAGGAAGGCATCAATGTGAAGTTTGAAGCTCTCGTTAATTTGATAGAGTTGTTGAGGGAGAAGGGATTGGTGAGATATAGACCATATTTAACGAAGGAGGATTTCAAGAGGGCTTTCGCTGAACTGGGATTGCCCAAAGGAGCAATCGTGATGGTTCATTCCTCATTGAGTCGGTTTGGCTATGTTGAGGGTGGAGCGGATACAGTGATAGATGCCCTCCTTGAGAGCATTGGGGAAGAAGGGACCCTCGTTATGCCAGCTTTGAGCTTTTCCTGGTTGGGCAACCCTCCCTTTGAAAAGGAGAGAACTCCTTCTCGCGTTGGAGCTATAACGGAGGCGTTTAGAAAAAGGAAGGGAGTTTTGAGGAGTTCCCATCCCACTCACTCAATTTGTGCCTTTGGACCGAAGGCTGAATTAATAGTTTCCAAGCATTCTCCCGATGAACCAGTTTTCTCTAAGGAGGGAGCTTTCGGCAAGCTCTATGAGCTTGATGCTTTCATCTTGATGCTCGCTCCCCTCAATACGAACACGCTTATGCATATGGCGGAGGAATGGGGAGGAGTTCCTTTGCCCGATTTCTTGGGACATATCATTGAAAATGGGGAGAGGAAAGTGGTGAAGATAAGGAAGGCGCCCTGGCATGTCAATTTTGAGCCCCATTACAGAATCCTCTTTCAAAGGGGGCTTATTAAGTCAACGAGGTTAGGGGAAGAGGAGGTCTATTTGATGAGGGCGAGGGATGTCGTGGATGTCTCTCTTGAGAACATAAGGAAGAATCCTTTGATGGTGACAGTAGAAGGCTGCGAATGCGCCTTTTGCAGACATATAAGGGAGAAAATCTTCCAGTCCCATCGCTAATTCATTCCTCAAGGTAGTCATCATCTTCCTTTTCTCTTTTCTAACTTATGAGATGTCCGCTGATAGATACCTGCTTTCTTCCCTCCTCGTAAAGAGACTCACAAGGTCTGAGCTTTCCTCCACATTTATCTTGGTCATTGAAACTATTCTGAGGAGATTTGAGGTCAGCAGGTTTTCCGAAGAGGAGCTTTCGGAAACAATCAAGGATTTGGGCGATTATTCTCCAATAAAAACTGACCCCAATTGTCCCATCTGCTCCTCCCCGAATCGCTTCCAATACGAGCGCTACTATATCTCCTGCAATAAAGACCTTGAATGGGTTCTCTCCGCCGCCTATGCCTTCAATGAACATCACTTGACGCTTAAAGATTTCAAGAAGCACTTCCAGAAACATTTCAATCCCCAAACCGATATCTCAAAGGATACCCAGAGGGTGCTGAAAAAGGTGGTAAAAAGAGAAGGTGCGCAGTTCGTGGAGAATGTCCTCTCCCATTTCGCTTCCACAAACGAGATACTGGAGAAGTTGGAGGGGAGGATAAAGGAAGCGATAGAGGAAAGAAGGGAAATCCCCGCGAAGGAAGCTGACCTCCTTAAATCGCTTCTCCTTACATTGCTTCGCTACGCCAGTTGGTTGAGGGATTCTGCGGGAAAGGAGGACGAGGAAGTCGGCAAGCTGGAGGATATTTTCCTCCCTTAAAATATGATTTATTACTTTTGGGCTCCCCATTTCCTCTTCACATTCCGCTGGAACCATAGCCCCGAGGAATGGTATTGTGTATATTTCACCACCGGCTATGCTCGCTCGGGGCTGGTGGCTCAAACCTATATCCCGCGATGCCAGTGCCCAAATGAGCCAAGGAGAAACCCCATTGAATTTGAGTTTAAATATTCCGATTGGCTCATTCGCGCTCCCTTTTCCCCTTGGGGCATTCCCTTTGCCTGGAATTGTGAGACGCCGAGGTTTCGCTTCGGCAATCACGGAAGCTATTCCGTTTTAGTTGACTTTTTGGGTAAGGGCGGAAGGGAGCTCTGGCTAATCGATGCGGGAGGCAAAATATGGTGTGGTAAAGACCTTCAATATCCAAAGCAAGGTGAATACACTTATCAAGGGGAAAGGGAGATATGCAATATTGGGGAAAGAAGCGCAGATTATGGAGGGATGGGTTCTCCCGCCAGTCTTTGGCTGAGGACTTTTTCTCCCGCGCTTCCTCAATCCTTTTGGATTTCCGATGATGGGAAATATAGGATAGGGGAGGGCGAGGCGAAACCCTATACCAATTTCCCCACTTTAACCGTTCTCCTCCCTTACAAAGGCGAGACATATATCCATCTTTTTGATTATCCCGAGCCCAGATTTGCTTCCCATAAACTCGCAGAGCTTTTGAGCATTGAGACGGTGGAAGACAATGAGGGTTATCTCTACGGAACCCCAACGCCCGCCTTCATCCCCAGCGTAGGAATAGTTTCAGGTCGTCAAGTTCTCGGCTATCACATTTCCCGCACCATTCTCCTCAATCTCTACTATAGGGCTTGGGATATCTTCCTTCCCTTCGCCATCTCCATTCCCTGCCCAGAGGGAACTTGGATTATTACGCTTTCCAAATGCCTAAAAGATAAAAAAAGGATAGAGATAAAACTCCAAAACGAAGAAAAGACAACGGGAGAAATCATAAACATTCCAATCTGGGAATATAAAGTTAGATGGTATCTCGCGAACTCGCGTGGCATCTCCCTCCAAAAGGAGACAATCCTTCCCAAATCCTCTGAGACATCATTTATTTGGTATCTCTATCCCATTCTGAAGACCTCTGGGGAGTTAGGAGTTTATGTCTATGAGATTGATCATCTTCCCGAAAATTCAAATAATAAATGCGACCTATACGCTGGCATTTACCTCGCCTCGGGACGCAAGCTCAATTATAAGCCATCGGACTTGCAAAATGTCCCCGACCCAAATAACTTCATCCTGTTTCCCCTAAGGGATTATCCCAATTATCTCAATTATGAAGACCCCTGGTCTCGCATTAGCTATTTCCAAAATTATCCCCAAACGAAGCATCGTAGATTCACTCAATGCTATTCCGCCATCCCTCCCTATCCTTCTTTCCCTCTGGGACGCCCCTCGCCAGCACAAGACTACAATTGGCACACAGAGACGGGAAATTTCCTCTCCATCTCCTGGGAAAGGGATGAAAGGGAGGAGATATATGCTTGGGTTTCCCGTGATTATCTCGGGACGAGAATCCCCCTTGAAACAGTTGATGCCACAATCCCGCCTCCTGATGTCCTCAATTCAAAATTAGGAGAGCCGATAAAGGAGAGCGTCTTTCTTTCATTTCTCCAGCGACCGGAGATTCCGGAGACAATCCTTTTCTGGTTCAAGCCAGAAGACCCCAATTTCTCCTATATCCTTAAGAGCTACTTGAGCCATCTTCAATCAGTTCTCTATCGTTATCCCGACGGCGCTCCCCAATATGCTCATCTTCCCTACGAATTCTGTCTCAATCCAAAGGACCCAACCCCCATCTCTTGGGGCAATCTCAAAATGATGGTCTGGCGGAAGGGGAGGGGAGTGGTTGCGAAAAGGGATTTAGGGCGCTATCCCATCCAATATCTCTTCCCAGCGATAGAGAAGCAAACAGGAGCGATATACCTTCCCCTAATGGCTGATATGCAAGGGGACGGAAGCGGTATCTTCAAACTTTTAGTCTTCAGGCGAAACGACTGGAGCCCGGAGATTTATGGTTTAGGAGATGAATAGAATGTCCAAACAAGCGGAATTTATGAGGCTTTTAAAAAGAGCCATTCAAACAGGAGGGAATCTTTCTTTAAGGGTAGTGAAGATAACGAGCTGGCAGAGGGCGAAGGGAGAGGAGCTCGCCAGCCTCATCACGGGCTTAAAGACATACGAAGAACAAGACTACTTTCCCGCCCCGCCATCAGGAGCGGAGGAAGTAGCGAGATGGGAAATAGGGAAATTTGATGAAAAAAGGTGGGGGTAATCTTCTCTATGATTAACTCCGATGGTTCGGATAGGAACGAAGATTTGATAAATTTATCGCCTCAAATAGAAGAGGGAAAGCGTGGGAAGTAGGGAGAGGGGAATTTAAAAGCTCCCAAGCCCAGCGGTAGCTTCCTTCTTCATTATTTTAAACAAAAATGCTTCTCCCTCCCACTATTTCCCATTTCCCTCCCATCCTCAATCCCGCACAAGCCAACGCCAACGCCCAAGCTGCATCATCGTGTCCCTTCGCTGAATAACTCTCCCGCTCTATTGAATGAAGCTGTAATATCAATTCCTGATGTCTCGGTATCTTCAGCTCTCCTTTCTCAAATAGGCTCTTTAAGTTAGTCATCAGGCTCTCCTTTACCGCTCTCGTGAAGTTCACGCCCTCTATGAGATTGCCCCAGCGCCTCTTCAATTCCTCCGCTAATGGCATACCCATACCCGTCGCATCTACATAGACCTTTATCGGCTTATAAACCTTGATGTAATCCTCTACCTTCTTGCATATTTCGTTGAATGGTATCTTAAAGAGGATGTCCAACTTATGAAGGAATGAGAACCCTTGAAATGGCTGGAAGACTATCGCTATCGCTGTGGCATCCCTGGTTCGCCCTATATCCACACCGATATGGAAGTAGCCGTTTTTCGTCCCCGCTACAACGGGAGGGAGCTCGTCAGTGATGACATTGAGGAGGTCGTCATAGGTAAAGAAGGCACCAACATCGGAGAGGAAAGAGCATTCATATTCCTGTTGAAAGCCCTCTATAGTGGGGAATGAGGCGAAAATCTCCTTTAAGGCTTGCGTCCCAAACTTCTCCACCCGCTCCTCCGTCGTCATATTCTCCGCTTCCTGCATTGCCCTCACAAGGTCGGTAGTGAAAACAGGGCAATGCCACCAGGGTATCCTGAACCGCTTGTATTGGGGGTACTTCTCTTTGTTTGTGTAAATCTCGTAGAATAACCCTCTCGCTCCCAATGGCGTTGAGGCTATATGCACTTCATAGCCCCTTGAGGCGAGAGGGAGGGCAGCTATGAATATCTCCTCATCCTCACGGAAATGGGCGAACTCATCAAGGAAGAGATGACCAGATTTACCCCTCAACCCAGATGAGCAAGGGAGGGAAAGAAGGCGTGAACCATTGGAAAACGCTATCTCCTGAAGGCTATCACGCACGAGGCGAATTTTCTCTCTTATCTCCTTCGGCAGATAGTGATAGAGTAGGCGGGCATATCTTATTTTCTCCTCCGCATCCCGCTGATTGAGGGAAAGATAGAGGGCGGAATAGCCAGGCTCTGATAGGGCACGCTTGAGCCCACGCAAAGCGAAGGCATAGGAGAACCCCACCTGCCGAGCCTTCACCGTAATGGTGAATCTGTTTTTCTCCGAAAGAAAAACGAACTGATAAGGATAGATTGCCAATTAACTCTTTAGCCCCCTGATTCATCGCATAAGGAAAAACTCTACTTTCTTGAGCGATTTCTCAAAAGCCGTATTTGGACCTAATTTGTCTCCGCAGATAGTTATAATCCCTTCCCGCGGAATCGCAATCCCACTTGAGCCAATGGATTCTATAAAGGACATAGGAAAGCTGTTGCTTGAGCCATTTCTCTTCATATGAGCTCCTTGCTTTCTCTATTTTGTCCCTAATATCCTCAGCCTTGAGCAGAGCTTCCTTCAACTCCGAGAGCTTGTCTATATAACGGTCGGATTTCTCCACGAACTGCCGCAATTCTCCAATCGTAGGTTGTTTATCTCTGCTTGAAGAATAAATCTGAGATGAATTGATGGATGCGAAGCAGAAAAATCCCATAACGCCTACCACTATAAGCCCAGCTAAGAGCCAACTCCTTAACTTGAACCGTTTAGAAAACTCACCGCTCATAATAATTCACCTCCTCAATAATTATATCCCTTTCCCCCAAGATATACATCAAGGTTTGTGCAGCTTATCCTTGATTTTGTCAAAGACCTCTTGGAGCTTGGATTTGAGAGCGTCTTCGTCTACATCTATATGAACCTTGATGCCCAGAGCGTTGAGGCGAGAGACGGCATCCTTGACTTCTTGAACCGCCTTCTGCATTTTCTGAGAGCCTTCTACCTTCTGCTGGAGCTTCTGCTCCATATTCTTGCCCCAGACCTCAGCTGCCTGGATAGCCTTCTCGTAGAGGATTTGTTCAAGCGTATCAGTGAGGAAGTTCGCCATAGCTGTGTTTTTCACCGCCTTTCTTATGAAGTATCCTAAACCAGCGAGAGCTAATCCCGCTATGCCAGTGGTGATTGTTTCCATCATTCCTTATCACCCCCTTTCTCTTTTTCTTCCGAGAATTCTTGAAGGTATTCATCTAATAGCCTCTGTTTTGCAGTTCTCGGTAGGGTCTCAACGAGCGATTTGAGGATGAGCTTCATTGTCTTATTGAGGGTCTTGAGCTCATCTAAAAGCTGGGGGATAGTGGCATTGAGCATTTTTATGCCGTAGTAGAGGAATACCGCAACGATAGCCCCTAATGCGCCGTAGTCAAAGAGCGTCTTTAAGCCTTCGTCCATTTCAGCTCTCCTCTGGCAATTTAACAGGGTTGCCTTCCTCTACCTGAACAATTATCTCGTTTTCTCTCCCCCAAGTGAAGCTTGCCTTGTTTTTGATGGCGAGACACCAGGGATGATAGAACTTCGTCGTCTCTGTCGGATTTCCATTCTCATCCAATCCTTCAGCTATCAAAGGTTGGTCAGGAGTTATCTCTTTCTTACAAATCTCACATATCATTTGTTTTCACCTCCTTTTAAGAGACTGGATGGAGAGCAGCAAAAACTCGGTAGTTGTATGAGCCAGCAGTTGAACCAGATTTTACTCTTATTCGGAAAAATTGAGCAGGGAGCACGATATCCCCTCCTGATGACCCTGTCGTAGATACACTCACGCGTTCCCAGTAACGTGCAAAACTTTGCTCAGCAGAGACATCTATATAAAAAGCAATAGCAGCTGGTGGAGTGCCAACAACGGCGAAGAGATAAGCTAATCTTGCCTTCCCTTGTGCATTTATCACAGGGGATTGAAATGATTGGTTCTCTGCCAATGTTCCCTCATAGTAGTAATACTCTGATGCCTGAGCGGCATTTACTATCCATCTTTCGCTATCTTTTATTTTGTCTAACATTTTATCAACCTCCTTTCATAAATTTGTCTATGGCTGAGGCGAGGGTTTGCATTAGCCTCTGCCGTTCGCTATCGGTTTGAAGGATTTTGTTCTCCTCATAATTGGTGATAAATCCCACCTCCACCAAAATCGCTGGGATGCCCCATTGAGAACATAGATGGAGGACGCAAAAGCCCGTCCTATATCTTGCTGTATCTCTCTTCACGCCCCTTGAGGTCGCCACTTTTCTCATATCGCTTTCCACTATCTCGGCGAATTTCTTTCCTTTGAGGTCGTCATCGTGATACCAGACTTCCAATCCCCTTGCCCGCTCGTCCCCAGCATTGAAATGGATTGAGACGAATGCGTCCTTCCCTTTCGCTATCTGCGGTCGGACGCCCAGGGGAACGAATACATCGCTCCAGCGAGTTAAGATGACCTGATAGCCCAGTTTCTCAAGAAACCATTTGAGCGATAGGGAGTATTTCCAAGTGAGGTCTTTCTCCTTGACGCCAAACCCTACCGCTCCTGGGTCTGTTCCGCCGTGCCCTGGGTCAATGACAATCGTTTTTGTCATTCCTTCTCACACTCCCCAGATGATATAGTGGAATTTCGTCGTGAAGTTGACGGCGGCGGACAGGTGGAGCTTGAAGTAGGATGAGGTTACCTCCTCTATGGAGACCGCAACGGGGACGGGACTTTCTAATATCCCCATCACTTTTATGCTTGAGGGAAGCCCTGAGGGAAGGTTGACTTTGACATCCTTGACATTTGTGGGTATGGTCGCTGAGCCGAGATAGATTTTGCCCGTGAAGTTCTCTATCGCCTCTTCGTCTTGGTTCCAAGTGGAGGCGGAGATGATTTGACCCGATACAGCTCTCGTGAGGGAAATCTTCTGAGTTGTCGCAGTGCCTGAAACCTCAGTGTATGTGGTTGCTTGAGGCGTCGCTTGAACCTCATCAGATTGAGCGAGGACATTGTTTGAGCTATCATCAGCGTAAAGCATTGCATAGTAAGTCGTCCCATTGGTCAATCCCGTTTGGATATGGGAGGTCTTATTGACATCGGTAAAGGTGAGGTCGGCTACATCGCTACCGCCCGATGATGTCCCTATCTTGAGCCTATAATGGTTGAAATTCGCTCCATCGTATTTAGACCAGTTATAAGTGATTTGCCCTGAGCCTGGGGTTGCGGATAATGTGAGCGAGCCTGTTCCCGAGACGCTAACGGATACCGATGAGGATGTGGCGGGAGCGAGATGACCTACCTCGCCATTGAATTTCGCCTGATAGGAAAATGAGCCAGGCTGAAGCGTTTGATAGAAGTAGGCAACGCCATTTGTAACGGTTTGAGCGGTCGCAACTTTAACACCATCACGCCAGAGCTCAATGGTCTTGTTTTGATATTCGTTTGAATAGGTTTGCGGGTCTAACTTGACCGAGATTTGGAATTGGACGCCAGCGAAAGCGGTTGAGGGAGCGGTTATGGTGAGCGTCGCCTGTGCTCTATACCATTTGACCTCAATCCAACTGCTTTGGGAAGCCTCGTATTGGCTATCGCCAGCGAATTCCGCCCTGACCTGAACATCAAGGACATCGGGATAGGAAGCCCACCAAAGCGAGGGAGTGATTTGAACGCTTGCGGTTCCATCCGTGCCAGTTTGAGCGGTAGCGGAATAAATAACGGGAGCCTCCAGCCCCGCCTGAGTGACATAGAAGGTTATCGTCTTGTTAGAGAGGGGAGTTCCGCCAGAGGTAAGAGTTGCTGTGAGGGTTGCAACGCCCTCCCCAGCTGGCTGGTGGATAACGGGATTGGGGTTAACTGATAGAGCAAGGGTTGTTTGAGAACCGCTAACAGAGGCCTGTATCGTTCCCGATTGGTCGGCTATGGAGTTATCAATGAAGTAATCTATTGCTTTATAGGTATATGTGCCAGCTGTGGATTTGGAGGTTGAGTAGGTGACTGGGGTAGATGAGCCGAGCGTTTGCCAAGTCTGAACAGCATTCCAAGTCGTTCCTCCATCGGTGCTCTCATAGAGAGTTAGATGATGATGGAAATTTCCGCCCGATGGTGGCGAAATCGTGATTGTATAGGTCTCGTTTAGTGCTGGGTTTGTCTTATCAAGGGAAATTCCCAAAGCCATTTAGAACCCCAACTCCTTCCTCAAGGATTTAAGCAAGGAGGAAAATATATCCTCCTCAATAGATTGAGAGCTAAAGAGAGAGGGAGCCAAGATAGAGAACTCTCTTTTGGGCTTGATTGATGAAATGGGGATTTCCCTTATGTGGGGAAGGAGATATCTAATATTTGGATATTTTAAGGCAAAATAGAAAGAAGGTTTCCTCAAATTGCTCAAAACACCAATCCAGTCCCTTTTCCCCTTCAGAGAGGGGAAGAAAGGCAAAGAGGACGAGAAATCATTAATCTTCTCAACCAAAGAAAATTTGAAGGGCGCAATCCTCAACGGATGAAAATCATTGAAGGAAAATTTGCTCATCGCTTTCTTCACAATGCCAATCTCCCTCCATTCCCCACCATCCATCTTTTTAACCAAAATATTAAGCGCCCGCCTTCCATCCGCTTTCCTCAATATCGCTTTACTCATCAAGCTGATTTTCATTACCCTATTTAAGAAATTCCCCATATATCATCGCCCTCGCGATGGAGAGGATTTCCCAAAGGCTCGTCAAAGATATATCAAGTTCCTCAGGATGTCTCCCCATCATAAGAAGACAACTCATCACTATCTCCCGCCATAGCTTTCCCCACTCGGAAGGAAAAAATCTTCCTCACCCTCCAACATTCCGCAGAGCTCCAATGTCTTCTCCAAAAGGACGAAAATGAGAGCGCCGGTTTGCAGGGACATCTCCACGAGCTCCTGAAAAGACATCTTCGGCTCAACAAGGGAAGCCTCAACCCAAAGACAGGCTATAGCAAGGTCGGAGGGAAGCTCGATCACCTCACCATTTGAGAGCTTGAAGTTCCTCAAGCCCGCAGAATAGAGGCGCGTTTTCTGAAAAAGTCTTGCTATATCCACCGCGCTCCTTATCTCCCTCAACCTGAACCTCTCCCCCTCAAAAATCACCTCTGCCTCCTTCGTTCCTCTTTCCTCAAAATTTCTCATCTTTTCTCACCTCCTCAGGAAATCGTGGGAATTCCCAATCCCTGAAGAACCAACTCCTCCCTCAATATCTCCTGCATATCAAGGGAGGCGCCAGCCGGGATGGCATTTCCCGAGAAGCTCCAGCTTCCCGGTGTCTCGCCCGGTATAGTTATTTGACATTGCACCTCAAGGGGATTGACCTCATTTGCCTGGCTTAAGAGTGTGGGGAAGATGGGAGCAGAATCCAAGAGCTTAAGGAGCCTGACCCTCCATCCCTTTCTATTGACGGCGAAGAGCGACCATTCATCCTTGACTGCGGAAACATTCAAGAGCTCGCTTTCCAGCTCGATGATAGCTTTTTCGTAGAGCGCCACTATGTTGTTTGTTCCCGCTTGGAGAATCGTCACATCCTTTCCCAATAATCTCAAGGGCATATAAACACCTCCTAATCTATATAGAAGACCTCATATTCAATGTTCACGCCTTTAAGGGAAGGATGATTAATGGAAAGATGGGTGACTTTCTCGCATTTCCCCCAAAAAACTCGCTCTGGCTTATTCTCCTTAAGGAAATCGCAAATCGCTTGAATATAATCCCCCATCAAGGAGCTTTCCGTCTGCCTTTGTTCCCGCAGAAAGAAGAAAAGATTGAAGGCGCTTTTCAAAACATTTCTTTTAGGAGAGGAGAACTCCTTCGCCACTCCCAGCTCCCTGAAGATGAGGGCAAGAGAGGGGAGGATATCATTGGGGACGGGAACAAGGGAGAATCTCCTAATCGGCTGAAGCCCTCTCGCTTCAAGGAAAGGATTGAGCTTTTGCCTCAACAAATCATAGACCTCATCAAACACAGAACTCATCGCTTCTATAAAATAGAGAAGAATTTCCTCTTCCCTGCTTACCCATAAGATATTGGATTTTTAAAAATCAAGATTCCCTTTCTTTTAAAGGTGATTTTTAATCATTGCGAGCCAGCATAGGGCAGGCGTAGAAATTTCGTTTATTAAGAAGGAAATAGAGATTGCTTCGTCGCATTCGTTCCTCACAATGACAACCCCTCTGTCATTGCGAGCCTCCCTTACGGGAGGCGTGGCAATCTCAAAAATATGAAGGCATACAATAAATTTCCAAAAATAGACATTTTCGTTATAATAAAAATAAGATGGCACAGAACAAGAAATATGTGGAATTAATCTGGGCAGGAAAATACG
>Ga0078972_1010511_pt1 | contig 17238 bp, 22 predicted proteins | sample YelNatPaOPGAMG01_FD_67568 | JGI IMG/M metagenome (GOLD analysis project Ga0078972, IMG submission 67568) | Hot spring thermophilic microbial communities from Obsidian Pool, Yellowstone National Park, USA - OP-RAMG-01 (SPADES assembly) (version 2) | ecosystem: Environmental > Aquatic > Thermal... | reverse complement strand
TCTTTATAATTAAAAAATATGGTGATAGACGCTCATCTCCATTTGCGAGACGATGTTTATGTAGGAGAAGAAGGAACTCCCGAGAACCTCGTCAAGATGATGGACGAGGTGGGAGTTGATAAGGCTGTCCTCTTACGCCTCTATGTTCCCGCAAGAATAGCGATGGAGGAGCTTCAAGAGGCAAGGGATAAATATCCCGATAGGTTCATCCCCTTTTTCTATGCCCTCCCCGACTTTAGGGAACCAACGCTAAAATTAATGGAAGAAGCAATCAAGAGACGAGGGTTCAAGGGGATTAAAATGCACGCGGGAATTTGTCGCCTGGAAAGCTACATCGTTGACCCCGTCTTTGATTTGGCGAGCGAGTTGGGTGTTCCCCTCCTGATAGACCCAGCGGGCGATTATCGTAATACTGAGAGGCTGGCGAAATCTTTCCCCAAAGCAAAGATAATCGTAGCCCATTTAGGTTATTATCTCTGTTCCGATGGAGCCCTCCTTGACCGCTTCATCAGCTTAGCAAGGGATTATCCCAATCTTTACCTTGACATCAGCGGAGTTTTATTGGTTGACAAAATCGAGAAGGCGATTTCTGTAGTTGGCTATGAGAAAATAATCTGGGGAACGGATGGACCGAGCAATCAGCCCGACCCCGTTTCCTTCACGAGGAAGGAGATGGAGAAGGTGTTGAAGCTTGGGATTGAGGAAAGGAAGAAGAGAGCGATTTTGGGAGAAAACATCGCAAATCTTTTAAGAATGGAAAGCGATGATTGAGAAGAGGTGTTGCCGATGGAGATAATAGATGTAAATGTTCAATGGGGTTTTTACCCATTAGCGATGATTGACGCCAGTCCCCAGAGGGTTTCCAATTTATTAAAGGAAGCGGGAATAAGCAAAGGCTTGGCGATTTCCTTCAAATCGTCCTTCGTATCCTATAAGGAGGGGAATAGGGAAACGCTCCACATATCTCAACAAAATCCGCTTTTCATCCCTGTTTTCACCATAGACCCAAGGGATTATCCAAGATGTATGAAGGAGATGGAGGAGGCAAAGGGGAAAGGCTTTTCTGCCCTTCGCCTGTTTCGTAGACATTCTCAAGACGGAATGGTCTTAAAAGAGATATTCCGTTCTGCTGGGAAACTATCCCTTCCCATCCTGTGTGATTTCGTTCCTCCTGTTTTGGATATAACTCCCTTGCCCCCCATAGTCCTCCTTGAGATACCGATTGAGGAGCTTGGGGAAGCTTTCTTCCTCCTTGAGAGGGAGGAGGTATACATAGAATTCTCACCCTTTCTCATTGGTTCAGGGAGGCTGAACGATAATTTGAAGGGGAAACTTCTCTTTGGCTCCCGTCTTCCCTTTCTTCCCCCTTCCCTACATTTGAAATTGATTGAAGAACAATTCCCTTCATCCGAGGATAGGGAGATGATTTTGAGCCTAAATGCGAAGAAGATATTTTCTCTTTCTTAATTTTATGCTTTTCTCTCTTCGATGTTTCGCGGGAGGAAACATCGTCCTTGATTCCCGTTTCATAAGAAACGAAAAAAACAACATCCTGCTCTATGGGGAGGAGATAAATTACAAATATGAATTGCCCGCTGGAACGATTTTCCTCCAAGCCCTGAACCAATCGCCTAAGGGAGAGAGGGACGATTTTCGCATAGGCGAGGCTTGGTTCACAATCAATTTCTCTGATAACAAATTCATAGCGAAGGTCGGGCGTTTTCCCTTGCCCTTCGCTTTAAACGCCGTGTATGACCCTCATTTTCAAGTCATTCAGCCGCTCTATCAGCAAAGTCTCGGTTTAAGGCTTGATGAAGGAGCCTGCCTCTTGGGCAGCTATGGACCATATGACTTTATCCTCTCCGCCTCTCACGGAACAGGAAGTTCAAAGGGCGAGAAAACCACCTATATCTTAAGAGTTGAGAGGGAGATACCTGACAATCCCTTTCTCAAAGGGAACTTCGGCTTTTCCCTCCTATCTGGAAATCTTCCTTTGGTCAATGAGGAAGGAATAACTTCACAAACTATAGATAAAACAAGGATTGGTTTGGATTTTAAAGCCGTAGTTGGGAGTTTCCAGATTTTCGGGGAAGCGCATATCGGAGGAGATAAGGACATAAATGTAGGTGGCTTCTTTTTCCTTGCCCGAGCGCCAATAAAGAAGAGCATAGACTTATTTTTCTCTTGGCGTTGTTTCAATTTTGATTTAGATAAGGACAAAGAGGTCTCACTGGGAGGAGCCGGTCTCTCCTGGGAAATTGATAGGCACAATAAACTCTCTTTTGTCTACCAAAGAGATTATTATAAGAAGAAAAACTTTTATACACTCCAGCTTCTCACAAGCTGCTCCTTTGAAGAGCTTGCCAAGCTGCAGAGGAAATTCTGAAAGGAGTGATTTCTATATGCTTGTTCTTAAAGATGGTGAGATTTACACTCCGGAAGAGGTTATAAAGGGCAATATATTAATTGAAGAGGGGCAAATTAAGGAGATAGGCGATTGCCCAATCCCCCAAGGGGCGGAAGTAATTGATTTAGAGGGCAAGATTGTTGCTCCTGGGTTTATTGATATCCACACTCATGGCTTATACGGTCACGATTCTATGGATGGGCAATCGGCTATTGAGGAGATATCTGCTCACCTACCACGCTTTGGCGTGATAGGTTTTCTCCCCACAGCTGTTGCTAGCCCCCATCAGAAGTTGCTCGTTTTCCTGAAAGATGTGAGAGAAGCAAAACGAAAGGGGGCAAAGATATTAGGAGCGCACTTGGAAAGTCCTTATATAAGTATGGAGAAGCGGGGAGCACAGCCGCCAGATTCAATCCGTCCCGTTGATATGAGGGAAGTAGAGGAACTGATTGAGGCAGGAGTGAAGATGGTGACGATAGCTCCCGAGGTAGAAGGGGCTTTGCAAGCGATAAAGAGATTGAAAGAAGCGGGTGTTATCGTTTCATTGGGGCATACAAATGCAACCTGGGAAGAAGCATTACAAGGGATTAACGCTGGGATAAGCAAAGCCACACATCTTTTCAGCGCAATGCCTCCTATCCACCATCGCAAGCCCGGATGCGTGGGTTTGGCGTTAGTTGATGAGAGGGTTTCCTGCGAGGTAATAGCAGATTTCATCCATCTCCATCCTATAACGGTAAAGCTTATTATCAAGGCTAAAGGAAAGGACAAAGTAATCCTGATAACTGATTCCGCTCCCTATGCTGGTTTGCCCGATGGGGAATATAAATGGGTAGATGGGAGGATAATAGTGAAGAAAGAAGGAAGGATTTCTTTCAAGGAAGAGCCAAATGTGCTTGCGGGAAGCGCCCTGACCCTTGACCAAGCGGTGAGGAATGTCGCCTCTCTCGGTTTCCCTCTAAAGGATGTCCTTCAAATGGCGACATTAAATCCAGCGAGGGAGGCGGGTTTAGAGAAGATGGGAAGAATAAGGGTTGGAGAAAATGCCGATTTGGTCGTTTTAGACCGTTTCCTTCAGGTTCAAATCACGATAATAAATGGGGAAATTGCTTATAAAAGACTTGACTAAATAGACCTTATGGATTTAAAATTTTAAATGCTATGCTGACGGAGGAACAATTAGCCAAAATCATAGCGGAGAAGGTCGCTGAGGAGCTCCTCACCTTCAGGCGTTGTGAGGAATGTGTTCGCAATAGGGACACCAGACAACTCCCGGATGGCTTCATTCCCATAGGTGTCTCTGCCCGCCATATGCATATCTCCCAAGAAGACCTTGAAATCCTTTTCGGAAAGGGCTTCCAACTAACGAAAGAAAGAGATTTATATCAACCAGGGGAGTTCGCCTCAGCCCAAGTGGTTCAGGTAGTTGGTCCAAAAGGAGTGCTAAGAGTGAGAATTCTTGGACCTGTGCGGAAGCAAACCCAAGTGGAGCTTTCCCGCACTGATTGCATCACTATAGGCATAGATGCTCCCTATAAATATCCCGGCGACTTAAAGGGGGCAGCTCCAATAACTATTGTTGGTCCAAATGGGGCGATTTATAAAGAAGCGGCAATAATCCAAGCTCGCCACATTCACACATCTCCCCAGGAAGCGGAGCGTTTGGGGATAAAGGATGGCGAGCTCGTTAGCGTTAAAGTGGCAGGGGAAAGAGGCGTGATATTCACGAATGTTTTGGTGAGGGTGTCGGAGAAATATCGTCTCCAAATGCATTTGGATACAGACGACGCAAATGCCGCGGGGGTAAACTGTAATAATTTAGCTGAAATAGTGAGGCTTTAGTGATTAGGATAGGAATTGTCGGCTGTGGGACCATAGGAAGCGAAATCGCCTTAGCGATAGAGAGGGGTAAAGTTGAAGCTGTTCTAATCGCTTTATGGGATAGGGAGAAAGAAAAGGCTGAAGCTCTCCTAAACCGCTTGAAAAATCAATCTCCCAGGATTGCCCCTCCCCTTTCTTGGATTGATGAAGTGGATTTAATAGTGGAATCTGCATCCCAGGAAGCAGTGAGTGAGTTACTACCTCTCGCGGTGGAGAGAGGGAAAGATATATTGGTGATGAGCGTTGGTGGATTGATGGGAAATGAGGAATTGATAAACAAAGCCAAGGAGAAAAATTGTCATATTTTCATTCCCTCTGGTGCTCTTGCTGGGCTGGATGCGGTTCAATCCGCAAATATTAGTGAGATAAAAAATGCTACTCTCACTACTATCAAGCCGCCAAAGGCTCTATTGGGCGCTCCCTATATAGAACAGAAAGGAATTGACATATTCTCATTTAAGGAACCAACCATTATATACGAGGGGAACGCTAAAGAAGCTATTAAGCTCTTTCCTGCTAATGTCAATGTAGCAGCTGCTCTATCCCTTGCGGGAATCGGTGTTGATAAAACAAAGGTAAGAATTGTGGTTGACCCTAATGCAGAGAAGAATATCCATAAAATAGAGGTAGAAGGCGATTTCGGGAAGATAATCGCTCAGACGGAAAATAACCCTTCCCCTTCCAACCCTCGGACAAGTTACCTCGCCATCCTCTCTGCAATATCTCTCTTGAAAAAACTAACCTCACCATTGAGAATCGGGTGATGAAGAATGGTGCAACGATTTGAGAAGGATAGCGTTGTAAGCGAAATAGAATGCAGAAGGGGTTATACTTGTGTTAAGGTGAGATTCAAGGAGAAGAGTGAAGTGGGGAAGATTTTGGGTGCTCTCACAAGGGCTGAAATTCATTTTACCATACCCAAGATACACGAAAACTCCCTCAACTTCGTGCTTCCTCAGAGGGAAGAGGAGAAGGCATTGGAAGTATTGAAGAACTTGGGTTATAATCCCCAATTGCTTTCCGGGTGCTCTCTTGTGATAGTCTATGCTCCAGATATGAGAAATCTCTTTGGGATTATGGTGCAGATATTGGAGGCGATGCTGAAGGAGGGAGCGGAAGTGCTCCAGGTGGGAGATGCCTATAACTCCGTTTCCTGTCTGATAAGGGATGAGAAATTAAAGGACACGATTTCCGCTTTACGAGAAACTTTCCCTAATACTGCGATTAAATGCGAATTTAGTTAAAGGAAGGAATGATATGCGGATAATAGTTCAAAAGTTCGGCGGAACTTCCCTGGCAGAGCCAAGAGGGCGAATGCAAGCGGCGAGAAAGGTCATTGAGGCAATTCATAGAGGCTTCTCCCCCGTTATGGTCGTCTCTGCTATGGGAAGAAAACCCCAGCCCTATGCCACGGATACCCTCCTTTCCCTTCTTGAGGATATCGCTAAGGAAGTAGATGTTGAACCGAGGGAAAAGGACCTAATAATGGCATGTGGGGAGATAATCTCAACCGCCGTTATGGCTCAATTGCTCAAGACATTGGGAATTAAGGCTATTGCTCTAACGGGAGCGCAGGCGGGGATAATAACCACTGCGGATTATGGAAATGCCCGCATTTTACGAATAGATACAGAATACTTGCTTTATCTCTTAAGGCAGGGTTATGTTCCTGTTGTGGCGGGATTTCAAGGGATGGCGGAAGCTGTCCCACCTCAAGTTCACGGAGATATAACCACATTGGGGAGGGGAGGGTCGGATACAACCGCAACAGCGCTGGGCGCTGCTTTGAAAGCGGATAGGGTGGAAATCTATACCGATGTTGATGGGGTTATGACCGCCGACCCCAATCTCGTCAACGATGCCAGGGTTCTTTCCCGTCTCTCTTATGAAGAAGTGAGCGAGATGGCGCACCAGGGAGCCAAAGTTGTCCATCCAAGAGCTATAGAAATCGCTATGGAATATGGGGTTGATGTTTGGGTGAAAAATAATTATAGCGACCACCCAGGCTCTTTAATCACTTCCCAAGAATTACTCTCCCCAGAGGAAAGGGAAAGGATAACTGCGATAACTAACCTCGGCTCAATCGCCTATCTCCATATAAGCGTGCAGGAAGAGGATAAACCCTATGTAGAAGTGGAAATCTACAAGATGTTGGGCAAATTGCGAGTTAATGCATACCTGACATCTATGAGCAGCGATAGAATAACTTTTGCTGTGACACGCCAAAATTTGTGGAAGGTAAGACGTCTTCTTGACAGCGTTGTCGTGCCAGTCTGGAAAGGAGGAAAGCCGAGGCTTTATCTATTTGATACGGGCTCCGACAGGATGTCCTTCCTAATCCAGAGGGAGGAGCTTATGAAATTACAAGGCTCTGCCGAGGTGGAAGTGATTCCCGTGGAGATAATGGAAAACACCTCCTTGGTATCCGTCATCTTCTCCCAGCCATATCTTCTTCAAAAAGTAATGGTAGGACTTCTCTCGGTGCTTGATAAAGAGGGGATATCCTTCATTCAGATAGCCGATTCGCATCTTTCGGCTTCTGTTCTCTTAAATGATAGCGATGCCCCACGGGCTATTAGAGCCCTTCACAAGGAATTCTCTCTTTCCCAAATTTGAGCCTCTTTAAAGGAAACTATTTTGCTATATCCTAATCAACCGAAGAAAGGTCTACCATCTCTGATTTAAAGTGTTCCAAAAAGATTGCTTTGTCGCTTCACTCTTCGCGATGGCATTGCAGAGGATAGGGAATTAGAAGGAGTCTCAAATGTTATGTAATTATACACCAATTTGACAAAGGATTTTAGAATTGTTATTATTAAGTTGGCAGGCGATTGGCTTTAAAATTATTTTCGGAGGTGAGCATTATCATTTTAAGAAGGTCTTTGCCTTTCCTGCTCCCAATGTTTTTTATAGCCATTTATGGGCTGAGCAGGGAGGTGGAAAAGATAATCGCTTTGGAGGAGATTCCTCCTCCCATCCAGTTAAGGCTTGATAGAAACTTAAGGGAGGGAATAAGAATCACGCTGAGAGAAGGGAAACCGGGATTGAAGAAAGTTCGCTATGAAGTGGTAAAGCTTAACGGAAAAGAAGAGAAAAGGGCTCTTGAGGAAAAGGTAATCCGTCCACCCATTCCAACGATAGTTCTCCAAGGAGCTGGCAGACATTTTACCTCTCGCGGCGGGGTAAATAGGGTTAGGAAGGTATTGAAGATGGTTGCTACCGCTTACTGCGCTGGGCAAAGAGGAGTTGATAGGGTAACAGCTACCGGAGCGAGGGCTGAATACGGCATAGCCGCGGTTGATAGTAGAATCATCAAATTGGGAACGCTTCTCTATGTTGAGGGTTATGGATTAGCTTTAGCGGCTGATAGAGGTAGGGCGATAAAGGGCAACAGGATAGACCTCTTTATGGAATCCTATGCGGAGGCAAAAAGGTGGGGGAAAAGGGTAGTTACCGTTTATATCCTGGAATAAGGAGAGACATAACGATAAAGCTTCTCAAGGAAAGGGGCATATCCCTCTCGCAGGAAGCAGGACAGCATCTCCTTCTCAATACTTCCATTCTCTCAAGGATATGTGATGTAGCTGAGTTGGGAAGAGATGATGATGTTTTGGAAATCGGTGCGGGGATAGGCAACCTCACAAGGGTGATTGCCGCAAGGGCAAGGAAGGTGCTCGCTGTGGAAATAGATGAAAGATTTCTTCCCCTCCTGAAAAGAAATTTGTCTCCTTTTCCCAATGCAATTATCCATATCGGTGATTTCCTCAAACTTGGCGAGGAAGAAATTAAAAGACATTTGTCCACTCCTTTTAAAATAGTCTCTAATATCCCTTTTTCTATCACCGCTCCCATCCTCCAGAGGATTGTGGAGTTGAAAAACGCTCTTTCTCTCGTCGTCATCACTGTGCAAAAGGAAGTTGCAGATAAGCTCCTCCCTCCACCAAACCGCTATGCAACTCCCTTGTCTCTATATTTAACTTATCATTTTAGAATCCTCAGAAAATTCATCATCCCCCGAAAGGCTTTCTTCCCCCCTCCCGAGGTTGACGCGAGGGTCATAAAACTCATCCCTCAACCTCCTCCCGTAGAGATTCCCGATGAGGAGAAATTCTTTGAATTCCTGAGAAATATTTTTAAATATAAAAGGAAAAATATTCGCAACGCCCTGAAGTTTTCGGGATACTCCATTAAAGAATGTCCTATACCCCTTGATAGGCGGCTTGAAAGCCTCTCCTGGGAGGAATTGAAGTGTCTGTTTCTTGCCAAAGAGAGTTAACCCTGAAAGTAAGCGCCAAGCTCAATCTTTATCTCGCAATTGTGGGTAAGAGGGGAAACTATCACCTTTTGGAGACGGTTTTCCAAAGCATAGACCTCTACGACAAAATAACCATAAGATTGGGCGGAGAAGGAATAAGATTGAACTGCGTTGGCGTAGAAGCAGGGGAAGATAATCTAGCTTATCGCTCTGCTTTAGCTTTCAAGGAAGCATTTGGGGTAAAGGAGGGAATTCACATAGAGCTGGAGAAGGGAATTCCCATAGCAAGGGGATTAGGGGGTGGAAGCGCTGACGCTGGTGCCGTCCTCTGGGCGCTTGGCGAGCTGTTTTCAATTCCCCGAGAAAAACTGCTCCCCATTGCCTCCTCCTTAGGTGCCGATGTCGCCTTTTTCCTTTACGGCGGTTGTGCAATTGGCAGAGGTATAGGGGATATAATAGAACCCCTCCCATTCCTACCTCGCTTTCACTTCCTCCTCATCATACCTCCCTTCCCCATCTCAACTGCCCTTGCGTATTCCCGCCTTAAGCCATCTTTTGAACCCTCAAATTTGAATAAATTCATTGAAGCTCTTGAAAAATCTGATATAATAGAAATAGAGAAATTTATGCGAAACGATTTGGAAAAGGCGGTTTTTCCTTTGTTTCCTGAGCTTAAGGAAGTAAAGGAGAGGCTTAGGGAAATGGGCTTTCCCACACTTATGACGGGAAGTGGCTCCGCTCTTTTCTCCTTCTTTCAAGGAGAACCACCAAATTTCCGAAGAGAGGGTTGGCAAACCATAGTTGTCAATCCAACACCTAAAGCGATTGTTTGGAGTTGATAGCGATGGAAGCGATAGTCTTAGCGGGAGGCAAAGAGAAAAGAGCGCTTATGAAATTGGGAAACAAAACCCTCTTGTCATATGTTTTGGAAGCGCTTTCCGCTTCCCGCTATATTGATAAAATCTTCGTTGTTGGAGATGACCTTCCAATTCCCGAGAGCGAGAAAATCGTCTCACTATCTGAAGGAAAGGATTTCATAGACAATCTTTTAAGGGGAATAGAGCAATGTAAAGGAGAATATGTTCTCGTTTCCTCCGCCGACCTTCCTTTCCTCACCCCCTCTGTAATTGACAAGTTCATTGAAAAAGCTCTACCGATGAAGGCGGACTTTGCCTACCCCACTGTAAGCAAGGAGGTATTTCAGAGAAAAGCGCCGAATATAGACAAGACATTTGTAAATTTAAGGGAGGGGAAATTCGCGGGAGGAAATGTTGTGCTTTTGAGCAGGGAATTCGTCTTAAAGAGAAGGCAAGTGATAGAAAAAGCTTACGAGGTTCGCAAGAGCCCTTTGAAGATTGCCTTTTTCCTGGGATTTGAGTTCTTCCTTCGTTTTCTCCTCCAGCAAATAGGCATTCCCGCTCTCCCCCTATATCAAGTTGAGAGATTGATGAGCAGAGCCTTGAAGGGAAATATCCGCTCTGTTCTCGTTGATTTTCCCCATCTATCAGCAGATGTAGATGATGAAAAGGACCTGAAATGGGCGATGGAAAGAATGAAATATTCACCACCAATTCTTGAATGAAGGTAGTTTATGCTAATCCTGAAAATTAATCCAAAGCGAATAGCGAAAAAAAAGATAGAGATAGCGAGCAGAATGTTAAGGGAAGGAAAACTGGTGGCTTTTCCCACTGAAACAGTCTACGGTTTAGGCGCTTCGGTTTTTAACAGGGAAGCCATTGAGAGGGTTTACGAGATTAAGGGGAGGGAAAAGCAGAAAGCCTTAACCGTCCATATCGCCAATAAAGAGGATGTGAATCTCTTTGCTGAGGAGATTCCCCCGATTGCCGAGAGGCTTATCTCCCTTTTTTGGCCTGGTCCACTCACGATAATCCTTCCCAAGAGAAAAGAAGTGCCGAAGGAAATAAGTCCAACTGATAAGGTTGGCTTAAGGATGCCAAGCCATCCGATTTCCCTTTCCCTAATAGAGGGAAGTGGTCCCCTTGTTGCACCCTCGGCGAATCTCTCCGGCTATCCCAGTCCCACAAATTCAAAGATGGTTATTGAGCAACTGGGTGAGAGGATAGATTGCATCATTGATGGAGGCAAAACACCTTTAGGGATAGAGTCAACTGTTATAGATGTAACCGATAGACCCGTTATATTGAGGGAGGGGATGATAACGAAAGAAGAGATAGAGAGCGCTATTGAGGGAGAGGTGGAGGTAAGGGAGACGAGGAACCCATTGATATTTCCCGCAAAGGTAATAGTGATTGAGGGGGAAGAGCCGAAGGAGATAGCCAGGGCGATAAAGGAGATAATCAAGACGAGGGATAGGGTAGGTGTAATCGCTACGAGGGAGGTATGTAGTTTATTGCCAAAGGGTATAAAGAAGGGAACTTGGGGAAGTAGAGAAGATGTTATGGAGATAGCTGGGAGGTTCTTTTCTGTTTTAGACAAAATGAAAACCTGCGACTTATTAGTTGTGGAAAATCCTCCATCTGTGGGGATAGGGAAAGTTCTGGGGAATAAACTTTTGCGTTTGGCGGAGGAAATTATTAAAATATGTTGACTTTTCGCATCAATCCATTTAAACTATGTTTGTATCAAATGGCTCCCGGGAGCCTGAGAGAAATCTTTTTAGAAAGGAGGCAAGCACCTGGCGCTAAATTAGCGTCAGGCAAAGAAGTATGCCAAGAGGTCATGTGAAGTGGTTCAATGACAAGAAAGGGTATGGCTTCATCACGATGGAGAATGGCGAAGACATCTTCGTCCATTACACAGCCATATCCGGTGAAGGCTATCGCACCCTGAAACAGGGTGACGAGGTTGAGTTTGAGGTAGTCCACAGCAAGAAAGGGCTACAGGCTTCCAAGGTAGTAAAGATAGGCTAACTTTGGAAGTAAGGGGCGTCCGCAAGGCGTTTGCCTTGCGGACGCCTAAAAATAAGGGAGGTTTGAAAATGCAGGTGATTGTCACCGGCAGAAACCTGGAAATCACCGAGCCAATTAGGGAATTCATCAATAAAAAGATGAGAAAGCTGGAGAGGTTCAAGCAGGAGATAATCAAGGCGGAGGTTGTGCTGGAGCTCCAAAGGAATTGGAGGAAGGCAGAGGTGACCCTTAAAGGGGATGGATTCCTGGCAAGAGGGGAAAAGAGAGCAAACGATATATATGCCGCTATAGACGCCGTGGTAAACAAGCTTGAGAAACAACTGAAAAGATTCAAGGAGAAATCGCAGAGGAAAGCCAGGGGGGAGATTCCCACTCCCCCAGCTGAACCCCTTATAGTTCGTCGTAAGACGGTTTCGTTAAAGCCGATGAGCGAGCAAGAAGCAGTTGAGCAGATGGAACTTTTAGGACACGATTTCTTCCTTTTCCTCAATTCTGCAGACCAAAAAACCTCCCTCGTCTATAAAAGAAAAGGAGGAGGTTACGGCTTAATTACGATAGAATAAAATTATTTAATAGGAGGTGATTTTTATGCGCATAGGAGTTCTCACCGGCGGCGGCGACTGCCCCGGTCTAAATCCTGCTATTAGGGCGGTGGTTTATAGGGCATTGGATTACGGTGATGAGGTGACGGGAATTCGCGCCGGGTGGGCAGGACTTCTCAACAAAGACACGGTTCCCCTTCGGCTGGAAGATGTGGAAGAGATAATATCCCAAGGCGGGACTATCCTTCATACCTCCCGAACAAATCCCCTCAAGAAAGCAGAGGATTTGGAGAAGTGCATAAGCAACTTTAAAGAGCTCTCCCTTGACGCTTTAATCGCTATCGGTGGGGACGATACGCTGAGCGTTGCCAATGCCCTTTATAAAAAGGGAATCCCCACTGTTGGAGTCCCCAAGACAATGGATAACGACCTCTCGGGAACGGATGTTACCTTCGGCTTTGATACCGCTGTAACCGTTGCTATGGAAGCGCTTGCCCGCCTTAAGGATACCGCTCGCTCCCATTTCAGAGTAATGGTCTTTGAGGTTATGGGAAGACACGCTGGCTGGGTAGCTCTTTACACCGCGGTTGGAGGAGGCGCGGATTATGTCCTCATTCCAGAGGTTCCCCTGGATATGGACGCTCTCGTTGCGCATATAAAGAAGGTGAGAGCGAGAGGGAAACCTTATGCCATCATCGTCGCCTCCGAAGGCATTGAGCTACCTAAGGAAGAAGAGGAGGAAGTGCGAGTTGATGCGTTTGGGCACAAAATACTGAGGGAGAGACAGGTGGCGAGCTGGCTTGCCGACCAAATAGAGAAGAGAACCGGTTACGAGACCCGCTGGGTGCAAATTGGACACATCCAGAGAGGCGGTCCACCCACCCTCTACGATAGAATCCTCGCAACAAGGCTTGGAATAAAGGCTGTTGATATGGTTCATCAGGGAGAGTTCGGAAAGATGGCCGCGATAAAGGGACAGGAGATAACGAGCGTGAGCCTTGAAGAGGCTGTAGGCAAGACTAAAACCGTCCCCAAAGAGCTATTAGAGGAATTCAAGACCTTGTTTAAATAGAATATGCCAGAGATAATCGCCCTGGGGGAAATCCTTATAGATTTCGTTTCCCTGCGTAAGGGTTTCCCCCTGTGGCGAGCCCCAGGCTTCTTAAAGGCAGCTGGCGGAGCGCCAGCGAATGTAGCTGCTGGACTTGGTAAGCTGGGCGTCAATGTGGGTTTCATTGGAAAGGTAGGGAACGACCCATTTGGGCTTTTCCTGAAGAATACCCTTCAGGAATGCAATGTGGATACTTCTCATATCCTGGTAAGCCCTCGGTATAGGACAACGCTCGCCTTTGTCTCCCTAACCGAGGAGGGAGAAAGGGATTTCGTCTTTTTCCGCCACCCGGGAGCAGATATGCTGCTCTCCCCAGAGGAAATAGATGAGGAATATATATGCACTGCGAAAATCCTCCATTTCGGCTCTATATCCCTAATCAATGAACCCTATCGTTCAGCTACCCTGCGTGCCCTGAGGATAGCGAAGGAGAAGGGGCTTCTCATATCCTATGACCCCAACCTTCGCCTTTCCCTCTGGGAAAGCGAGGAGAAAGCAAAAGAGGGAATTAATTTGGGATTAAGCTTTGCCGATATAGTTAAGCTCAGCGAGGAGGAACTTTATTTTCTCACGGGAAAGGAAATAGAGGAGGGATGTGCTACGATATTGGGAGCTGGTAAGAAGCTGGTCGTCATAACTTTGGGAGAGAAAGGATGCTACTATTGCACCGAGGAAGGGAAAGGATATGTTGAGGGATTTAAAGTTAAAGTTGTTGATACGACGGGCGCAGGTGATGGGTTTGTGGCGGGGATGCTTTATAAAATATTGGAGTTTGGGGAGGATTTTCCTAAAAGAGGAGAGGAGATATTCCGCTTTGCCAATGCGGTGGGAGCTCTCACCTGTGAGAAGCGTGGTGCGATAAGGGGGTTGCCTACACTTAGGCAGATAAGGAGGTTTTTGGCTAAAAGATGAGGATTGGCGTCCTAACGAGCGGAGGAGATGCCCCAGGGATGAACGCTGCTATAAGGGCAGTTGTTCGCACTGCGATTTATTATGGAGCTTCAGTGGTAGGGATAAGGAAGGGTTATCAGGGATTGATAGAAGGGTTGGTTATCCCAATGGATGCTTCTTCGGTAGGAGGGATAATAAATAGGGGAGGAACGATATTGGAGACGGCGAGGGCAGAAGATTTTAAAAGAAAAGAAGTCCAAAAGAAAGCGGTTGAGAACATCAAAAAACACGATATAGATGCCCTGATAGTTATAGGGGGAAATGGAACGCTGAAAGGAGCAATTGCTCTTTATAAGGAATGGGGAATCCCCTTAAATCAGGTTGCCTCCACCATTGATAACGACCTCCCTGGGACCGATGTGACGATTGGTTTTGATACCGCGGTCAATACCGCATTGGAGATAATAGACCGCATAAGGGATACAGCTGTTTCTTTTGAGCGGATATTCGTTGTAGAAGTGATGGGAAGGGATAGGGGATTTATCGCCTTGGAGGTAGGGATTGCTGGAGGGGCGGAGTTCATAATAATTCCCGAGGTTCCCTTTGAGTTCGGGAAGTTGATAAAGAAGATAGAGGATGGGAAGAGGAGGGGGAAGCGTTCCTGTGTGATAGTTTTGGCTGAGGGTGCGGGGAGGGCGGAGGAATTGGCGAGGAGGATAAAAGAAGAGACGGGATTGGAAACGAGGGGAAGCGTGGTTGGTTATGCGCAGAGAGGCGGTAGCCCAACGGCTAAAGACAGGATATTGGCGACGATGCTTGGAGCGAGGGCTGTTCGGCTTTGTATGGAGGAGAAGTTCGGTTATCTGGTGGGGATAAAGGGAGGTGAGATATCAGCCACTCATTTCAACGAATTGGAGGGAGTGGAGAAAAAAATTGACTTGACACTGCTTGAAATAGCGGGCATACTTTCAATATGAAATTAGAGGAATTTAAGGAGATAGTTAGGCAGGAGTTCGGAGCGAGGTTGGAACACGCAACGCCGGCGAATGTTCAGGAGTTCATAGCCAATTTTTACGCTGGGCTAAGCGGCAAAAGAGAAGGTAGATATGATATAGAGGAGAAGGCTTCTTCTTACGAGGAGATAGTGAAGGAATTTCTTGCTGGTGTTCTGGAGCATCCTTCTGAGGAGGCAATCATTTTGCTTTGGCTTTTAGCTTTGGAGCTTCTTTTTGCCGTCATAGAACCGATTGAAAGGGAGAGGATAGGAAAATTTTTAAATGATTTGCAAGAAGATATTTGACAAAAAATCGTATTCACATTTATACTATTTGAAATTATAATATTAGCAGGAAGGAGGTGAAACAAGTGGCTACTGGCGGAAAGCAGGTGAGCCCGGCGGTAGCGGTGATAGTCATCATCATCGTGTTGGCTATCATCGTCGCGGTGTACTTCTGGGCTGCCGGGGCCAAGAAACCCACCGGAGCACAGCCCCCGATGGTGAAGGGACCGGGTATGATGAATATCCCGGGCGGTGGAATGAATATGCCTGGTGGGAAAGGACCAATGATGCCCGGTGGTCCCGGAATGAAGGTACCCGTGGCACCGCCGACCGGCGGCGCGCCAGCAAAGGCGCCAACCGGACCTTAGTAAAAAACGGGTGGGAGGATTGTTCTCCTCCCACCCGCGCCATACTACTATGAAAGGTGAGAGCTATGAGATATAGCGAGGAATTAGAAGAAAAAGTTAAAAAAGGAGAAATACCCGTGGAAGTTGTCCTCTTCCAGGGAGCGGATGGGGCAAATCTTGCCTATAAGCATGGTTTCATCTGCTCATGGAAAGACGATGGAATATGGTTCCACGAATTTGAGGTCGCCTTCTCAACCCGGAGGAAGGGAGAAGTGAAATTTAGAGACCATATCCACTTTATACCCTGGGAAAGCATAAGAGATATAAGAATCCTTGCCGGGGAAGAGGCGGTAAGCCTTGAGGAGGCGATGAAGATTATAGAGATAGCGGAGAAAGAGAAAGAGGGTATACCATAAGAATTTGAGCGGGGGTCCTAAGCCCGATACTAAATTTTTGGGACATTGCGAGCCCGATAAAAATTAATTGGGAAAGGACCCCCGCACTTTCATCCCTTAATTTCTTGCTGTAATTAACTAATATCTCTAAAATTATAGATATGCTTGTTCCATTAGAATGGCTAAAGGATATATTGAATATTGAGCTACCAGCGAAAGAGATTGCCCATATCCTCACTATGCTCGGCTTCGAGGTAGAGGGGATAGAGGGCGACGAATTCCCTGTATTCAACATAAAGGTTACCTCAAATAGGGGAGATTGCCTCTCCATCATAGGAATAGCAAGGGAACTCTCCGCCAAGCTATCTCTTCCCCTTAATCTTCCTCACTTCACCGTTGAGGAAGGAGATAAGAGGGTGGAAGAGCTTGCGGAAGTGGAGATTTGGGAACCAGACCTTTGCCCTCGCTACTGCGCCCGCATCGTTTTGGGGGTTGAAGTGAAGGAAAGCCCTCCCTGGCTTCAGGAGAAGCTCGTCAAAGCTGGTCTCAGGGCGATAAATAATATAGTGGACGCCACAAATTATACTATGCTCCTCACCGGTCAGCCAATTCACGCCTTCGATTATGACCTCTTGAGAAAAAGGAAAATCATCGTTCGCCGTGCTGAGGAAGGGGAAAGGATTATTACCCTTGATGGAGTGGAAAGGGAACTATCCTCTGATATGCTCGTCATCGCCGATGCGGAAAGAGCGGTCGCAATCGCGGGAGTAATGGGAGGGCAGAACACAGAGGTAACATTGGGAACGGAGAATGTCCTCATTGAGGCAGCCCATTTCAATCCCGCTTCCATTCGCAGGACTTCTCGTGCTCTCTCAATGTCAACTGATGCCTCCTATCGCTTTGAAAGATATGTGGACCCCTACCTTCCTCCCCTTGCCGCCACCTACTGTGCCTCCCTTATTAAGGAAATCGCAGGAGGAGAAGTTGCTAAGGGAATTATAGATGTCTATCCTAAAAAGATATTCCCGAAAATAATAGACTTTCCTTATAAGTTAACAAATCAGCTTCTCGGCACGAATCTCTCCAAGGAGAGAATTATCCACTATTTAAGAAATCTCAATTTGGATGTTCGGGATGAGGGAGAGAAATTGGTCGTCATCTGCCCTACCTACCGTCCCGATTTAAAGGAACCAGCCGATTTGGTTGAGGAGATAGCCCGTCTCTATGGATATGATAACA
>Ga0078972_1010510_pt1 | contig 17239 bp, 18 predicted proteins | sample YelNatPaOPGAMG01_FD_67568 | JGI IMG/M metagenome (GOLD analysis project Ga0078972, IMG submission 67568) | Hot spring thermophilic microbial communities from Obsidian Pool, Yellowstone National Park, USA - OP-RAMG-01 (SPADES assembly) (version 2) | ecosystem: Environmental > Aquatic > Thermal... | reverse complement strand
CGAAGTTATCAAAATGCCCGCCTTAATAATAGAGATATAGTCATTGATCAAGATATAGAAAAAGCTGTGAGCGAATTTATCGTTCCACGTGATCCTAATATGGACGAATATCTTATGTTACTCGCATTAAGGGAAGCTAATATAGTTTCTCTAATTCCCAAACAGTTGCCGGGAAATTTAGCCAATATAGTCTTTGAGAATAACATGATTAACAAAGCGAAGATCAGTCAAAGAATTCGTGAACTTGAGATAATGCTCAATATTCAAAAAAAATAATGGAACTATGAATAAAGTAATTCTTATTATCTTATTTTTCGTTATATTTTGCCATCAAGCCTTCTCTCAAGAAATTCAAAACCAAGAAATACTGAAACTATATGATAGTCAAGCGATTTACATTCACCACGACGTCTTTGGCAACTGGTATGTCAAAAACGCAGAAATATTGCCATTAGGGCGCTTTGGGTCAAATCTGATCAGAGAATTAGCAGGATCAAAATATGCCCTTGAAGAGATGGAAAAAGCTCAAAAAAAAGCTAAGAAGGGATTTATTGTCGGTATTTTTGCGACATCAATAGCATTGACAGGGACAATTCTTGAGATCGCTGATGTGGAATATTCTCATAAGCGAGAAGTATATATATCTATGGTCATTAGCAGTGCTATTCTTGCTAAGGTATCCTATGGATACAAGCAGTCTGCCTTATCTTCAATGAACAGGGCGGTATGGCTTTATAATCGCGATCTGGTCTCTGGAAGGCTTAAACGAGTTTCATATTAAAAAGCTAATTTAAGTATCGGATCTTTGTAGTGAGTTATCTGTATTCCAACCAAAGTCCCTATAATTGCTCCAACAATCACATCACTAGGGTAATGCCTGCCGAGATAAACCCTTGAGAATGAAGTCCCAAAAGCCAATAAGTATAATGGGACACGAAGTTTTGGATAATTACTACTCGTTATTGTTGCAAGCGTCCATGCGAAAGCTGAATGACCCGATGGAAATGAATCCTTTTCAACATTATCCAAAGGTCTTGGTCTACGTATAGTTTCTTTAAAAGCATAAACAATGATGCCTGTCTCTGCAAATCCAGCAGTAGCTAATTTCCCTGTCTCATAAGCTCCGTCTTTGCCAAATGCACAAAGAAAAGCACAAAATGCAACGTAAAACTGCGGATCGCCCATCAATTGAACTTTGGGGGCAATTTTATTAAATGACTTGTTTTCCATATCTTTATGGATATAATTAAATAGGTCTTGATCAAAACTCTCAATTGAATTTGAATAAGCTGGTATAGCACTCAAAATAAGGCATATGACTATCAATCTCAAAAACAACTTTATAACAATATTCAATTCATCATACTCCTAAATCTCGTTTATAGTGAAAAACCCCATTCTTAAAAACATAAATAACCTCCCCATGCCATTCTATTCGCCATTTATCAAATCCATCTTGGAATTCTATAACCTTATCTGGTTTTGATAGATTTTGACGTATTTTCGCGGTCTTATTTGCGTCTCTGTCAACTAATCTTTTATTTACAAAAGCTGTTGCAGAAAGGATAACGACCATTGCAAGCTTTCCAAGTGTCTTTTTATTTTGGAAGTCAGCATAAGTAGAAGGCGAACATAAAAAAGCAATTATAACAAAGATAGCAAGAATTCTTGATCTCATAATTTTACTTGTGCAGACAGAAATGATAACCTATCTATTATTGCGTAATCAAGTTGAATTCCGTTGATTTTTATTCCTATGCCAGTAGTCGGCTTTTTATTTGATAAGCCAATCCTTAACATAAGCCAATTTTTTATGCTATACTCCCAGCCTAAATGCGTTTCTAACGACAAGTCATCGTTAGATAGAATAACTATGTCATAGACAGACAAGATTCTTTCACTTAACCTATAAGACAAGCCAAAAGTAACGGCGTTAATCCAATGTTTCTGATCATCTAATTTTTGCACAAGCAATCCAAAAGAGCTATAAGGATCGGATTTAATTAATAATCCAAAATCGTAATCCCTTTTATATCCAAAAAATTGGTAATAATCGCTTGGATGCCTGCGTTTGAATTTTGCACTTACGCCAATCGCGATATGTGAATTTAACTTCTGAGCCAAAGAGTAGTAATTATAATCTTGTATATCATTATTTTTCAGACGAAATGCGATCTTGTTTCCCCAAAATAAAGCGGTATCTCTATAACAGAATGCAACACATTTAGAATCAAGGACATTTTCTTCTCTATCCAACAGCTTTCCTGAAAAAAACGCCTTGACCCCTTGCTTTTGGATTAATCCCGCAGGATTCCAAAAACCCGCCTCTGCGTCATCTGCAACCGCAACATAAGCATTTCCCATACCCAATGGACGAGAACCTATATATAATGGGCGATCTATTTCGTATGGCATTATCTCTGATATGGCAAGTTGACAATAAAAAAGTGAATAGAAAATAAAAATTTTCAGTATAAAGTGAACAGCTATAAATCCACATCTTGAAAAAGATGAAATATGATTTGTCTTTGTTAATCGCATGATATTCTAAATTTTATCATAACTGGTAGTTCTGAGATACTATCTGAAACCAATATTTATCAAGGTTTGAATTGAATGTCTATTTGAATTAAATGTCTATATGAAAATGCTCACCTATGAAAAAGTTTGTCATTCCTACCCCAGCTTTCGCTATATTAAACTGCAACAGGAATCCATAAAGGAATGTTATTGTCATTCCTGCGAAAGCAGGAATCCATTTCTTTGTTACGACTTTTCTGGATTCCCTCTGCAATTTACCCCAAGTGAAAACTGGGGCAAGAATGACAGTAAAAATTAAACAGCCTTAAATAGACACTGTATTGCCTGTGCTGCAATTTGTGAGTCATCTAACACTTTTGGATTTGATTTGTCTTTTATATAATCAATTAGATCGGTCATCAAGTTTTGTAAATCTGACCTTTTTGAGTAACCTTGATCAACAAGAATTCTATACACTCTCTCACGTCTTTTGTATGGTTTCCCTCTTTTTCTCTCTACATTTAGGATCATACTTTTTTTCCCACTACTAACGGATTCACAGACCATTGAAAAGCTATCCTCAGTGACTATGGTTAACTCTGATATTCCAAGTATTCCTTGAACGACATTGCCATAAACATTTTCCTTTGATGAGATAAAAAAACAACATAAAGGATCATTTTTTAATCTTGATTTTAGCATTTCTTCAACATAATTATCCGTTCTTCTTGATGTTGTCATAGCTATCTGTGCGTCAATTTTTTTGCATATATCCAGTAATATATCAATTAGACTTGATGCCATGTCAGCAGAAATGCGATAATATGGATCATCACCACCTAAAAGGACGCCGATTATCAACTTGCCTGAAATATTGAGCTTTTGTGCTAAATCTAATCCTGCGTTTTTAACGGTTTCAGGCGTGACCCTGTTTGGAACACCGAAAGTCATAACGACATTATTTGGTATTTTACGAGGTCTTGAATGCTCAGGCAATATTGCCAGATCAAAATGCTTGATCCCCAATGGCGATGGTCGCGTGCATACAACCGATTTAGCGTCTATCAATTTCCCCAATAGCAAGTTAGGAGACGCAACTGATGATCCTGTGGATAATATTATGTCAAAATTTTTTGCCTTTAATAACTCATCAGCGGAAGGCTTATCTAATCCCCAGTTTAAGACCGATGTAATTAGCTTATCAGGGATATTTATCCCGCCAAATACATATCCGAAAACTCTTATCAGATTATCTCTCCATTTTTTCTTAAACTTAACCTGAATGGTTTGCGTATGGACATTACATAACCTGTCAGTTATGCCAAGTGATTGGTTATAATGACCCGGTTTTCCGTCGCTTAAAATGAGTATTTTAGGAATAGATGATTTATCCATAATTAAGGTTCATTTATTACATCTTGTTTTCCATCTATTATGTAACCAAAGCCATTGAGAAGGATATTTACATATCATATATTCCAGTGATTTTGTTATCTCAGATGTATATCGTTTTATGTCTTCCTGTAAATTGCCAGAGCTTTTAAATTTCATTGGATTTGATATTTTTATTATGTGACTGCCGTTGTTTTGCCTTATATCAAAGATATTTAAGACAATTGCGCCCGTTTTCATAGCGAATATAACAGGTCCTTTTGCAACTGACGCGGAGACACCCATAAAATCAATGAATATTCCGCTATTTCCGGCATCTTGATCGCCTAATATTACAACGCAATAGCCGTTTCTTAGATGTGATATTACTTGCTTAATGGAATCAGATTTTTCTATAATCTCCCCGCCATGTATAATCCTATAACTGTTCACAAATTTATCAAACCACTGATTTTTGAACCGTTGAGCAACCGCAGAGAGCCGATCTGTAAATAATGTTAGGATATGAAAAATAAGTTCCCAATTGCCGAAGTGAGCAGTTATAATTAGGACGCCTTTTCCGCTTGATATTGCCTGTATTAAATTTTCTTCGCCATCAATTTCTACCATATCCATTAATTGATTTTTATCATATTTTGGCAGACGAAGAAATTCAATTAACGTTTTTCCTAAATTGGCAAAGCTTTCTTTCGCAATTTCTTTTATCTCATCTTCGGATTTATCCTTGAATATCATTCGGAGATTTGAGAGGGCAATTTCCCGGCGTTTTTTGACAACTAAGAAAGCGATTTTTCCAACAACACCTCCAAGTTTCAATGACTTTTTTAAAGAAATATGCCTTACAACATAACCGATAGCTACTACCAAAATATAAATTAAGAGATTTCCTAATTTTTGCATAATAGAAAGCCTAATTTGAAGCCAAATTCATTTCTGGAGGAGGTTTCGGCAAATATCCTCTGAAAAGACAAGTCCATTTGCAAGCCATTTAGCGATTCTAATAAAAATTTTAGCCCAATTCTATGCTCATTTTGGACATTGCCTGATGGAAATTTCATTCTTTTATAGTCTTCCCCTTTATAGCGATCTGCAACTGTCCGAGTTCCCTCGCGTTTGAAGGCATAAGTAGCTTTTATACGAGAGTCAACATTTAGCATTCTACATATTTCCAATAAAATTTGATCCGCATCAGGTCCGAGATAATGTCCTATCACCCATCCGTAATGTGTATATTGATTTTCTGGTTCAAGATGTGTGTATGTCCAAGTATCAATGCGAGTATATTCAGCAAGAAGATCAGTCCGATTGATAAAATCACCCAGGTATATTCCAAAAATATAGCCTAACGCGTTTGGATCGTGATCTGTATAATTGAAGTCATCAACGAGAAATTGCATATATGTTTTTAATTTTTTAGTTGGTCTATATATAGCGTCAATACTTACAAGTGAATTGTCATCAAGATTTGAATTATACTGATTTGCATAATATGGCAAGATAGGATTTAGATATTGGAAATCCATATATTGAGCTTCTCCAGCATACAAAAGCATCTCAGAAAGCCCTAATTCTAATTTTTTGTTGACTAACCAGTCAAGCCTATGTCCAGAAAGAAATCTGTTTGCTAAATATCTATAAGGCGGATCGCCATGCTCATTCCACATTTTGTCAAGGACTGAGGAAAAAGAAGTAAATTTAACGTTCCAAATCTTGCCTTGAAACATAAGCATATCAAAAGATGGTGAGTTATCAGATAAAACTAAACTTCCGCTATGGCTAGGTCCCCAAAAAAGCGTTTGCCGACCTAACAATGTGCTAAATCTGCTATTATGAAGCCTAATATAAGCTTTTTGAAAATCTGCGGTATAATCCCATTTCCATTTATTTATTCGCTGAGATGCAGTTATGCCTTCTTTTCCTTTGATCTCTCTGCCTCTTTGGACATCAACTTCTTCATACAAGGTCAAATAATCTATTGGTTGAATATTCACAGCTCCCCATAATGAAAGCGATGATTTAGAATTGACGTTTCTCTCGGCAGAGGTCATAAATTTAGCACGGGCTAACTTTGGCGTATAGACAAACTCTTTTTCTAATTTTTTGATCAGTTTTAATTCATCAGGACTTGGCGAAATGTTACCATTGTTTATCTTTTCAATTAGATTAGATATGGTCTTTGCTATCTCCTCTCGTTCATAAGGTCTGGTGCTAATGAAAATGTCATCAATAAGCCCATTAGCATCAAGTTTCCATAAAGCAAAATAGACCCAATCGTTATTAATAAGAGGTTCGCTTATATTGGCAAGACAAAGGTTAGAAAATATAAAAATCAAAGCGATAATACTTATAACAAACTTCACTTTTCTATCCTTACCGATCATCTGATCCCTAATCCCTGACCCCTAATGTATCACATCAGCTTTTATCATATTAGTCTTGCCTGAAACACCGACAGGGACACCCGCAGTGATAACGACGTTGTCTCCTTCTGATACAAGTCCAGCCTGTTTTGAAGCGGTCATAGCTTTTTCAATCATAGCGTCAGTGTTGTCGGTATCATCAACCTTTAATGGTATAACTCCCCATGACAATGCTAATCTTTTGAAAGTGCTATCTAATGGCGTTACTGCTATTATTATTTGCTTTGGTCTGTATTTTGTGACCATTCGTGCTGTGTATCCTGATCTTGTGCAACAGATAATAGCTTTTGCGTTAATATCAGAAGCGGTATAGCATGCGGAATGTCCAATCGCATCTGGAACTGTATGGCTAATACCCAAGCTTCTTTGGCGTAATAACTCATCATAGTTCAAGGCAGGTTCGGTGCTTAATGCGATACGATTCATCATCTCAACTGCTTGGATTGGATACTTTCCAATTGCTGTTTCTCCTGACAACATAACTGCATCAGTCCCGTCAAATATCGCATTAGCCACGTCTGTAACCTCAGCCCTCGTAGGTCTGGGATTTTCTATCATTGATTCAAGCATCTGTGTTGCAGTGATGACAGGTTTGCCCTTTAATCCCGCTTTGTTAATAATCATCTTTTGCATGATAGGCACTTGTTCAATGGGAATTTCAATTCCTAAATCACCTCTGGCTACCATAATGCCGTCTGATATGTCTATTATCTCATCTATATTATCCAATGCCTCATGCTTTTCTATCTTGGCAATGACTGGTATGTCTAGGTTTTTGTTTTGAATAAAATTCTTTACTGGTATCAAATCCCATGCTTTTTGGACGAATGAAAGAGCGACAAAATCAACACCTTTTTTAATGCCAAAATCTAAGTCATTAAGGTCTTTTTCTGTGACAGCAGGGATATTCAACAATACTCTGGGAAAATTTATGCCTTGCCGAGATCGCAACTCTCCACCAGATAATACCTTACATTTGATCCGATCTCTTTCAATGTCACTTACTATTAATTCAATATTTCCATCAGCAAGAAATATATGATCACTTGGTTTTAGCCTTTCTGATATAGTTTTGAAATATGTCATTGAAACGCCATGCTCATCGCCTTTTATTTCATCGCCCGTTAAAAAGAATTCTGCACCGTCAGTTAATATAATTGCTGAATCAGATAGTAATTCTCCTGTCCTGATTTTTGGTCCCGAAAGGTCTTGTAATATTGCTATGGGAACGTTGAGATCATCGGATATATTTCTGATCAAGTCAATTGTGCGACCTTTTTGCTCGTGTGTCCCGTGAGAAAAATTTAATCTTGCAACGTTCATACCTGCTTTTATTAACGCTCTTATCATCTCTGGCGATTCAGTGGCCGGTCCGATTGTGCAAACTATTTTTGTCTGTCGTTCCATAAAGCTCTCCATAATAATTGAATTATTGATTGTTGATTTCTTTGTCCATTTTATAATACTTAACATTACAGGTCAAGTGAGAGTTTTTTTGGGACTCACTATTATCTTACCACACTCTTATCCTTTTGAAAATATAGTTGGGGAATTTCTGGAGTAACCTTAAAAACTTTTGACATTGTCTATCATTTTTGATAATATCAAATAAAAGATTAGATGATGATTATTTACTAAAACTGACTTATATTTGGAGAGGTGGGTTATGGAAAAGACATTAGGTATTGGTCTTATTGGTCTTGGTATGGGCAGGGATTTGTTTTACCTCAATAATGACCCTGATAGCAGATTTGAGGTCAGAGGAATTTGTGCATCAACCGAAAGCAAGGTCAAAGCGGTAGCAAAAGAGAATGGCATATCTTTTTGGACTACTGATTATAGGGAATTAATCAACAGAAAGGATATAGACATCATCGCTGTATATTCGCCTGACCATTTACATGCAGAACACTGTCTTTCCGCTTTAAAAGCAGATAAACATGTCATTGTAACAAAACCGATGGTTACATCGCTTAGCGATGCGTTAGAAATTGCCCGTTTTATTAAAAAAACAAATCTTAAATTCTTAGTAGGCGAGACGTGCAGATGGTATACCTCTTTTCTTGATCTGAAACGATTATACGATGATGGGGAATTAGGCGACGTCATCTTTGCCGAAGCACATTATGTCCACGAGATTAAGGATTTCTTCACAAAAACCACTTGGCGACTTACTGTTCCGCAGGATTTTATGTATGGTGGAGTTTGTCACCCTTTGGATTCTCTTGTTTGGATCCTTGGTGATGTTGACGAAGTCCATTGTTACGCTAATAAGGGCAACTTGTCTGCCTATCCAATTGAGGATAATTTCCTATTAAATGTCAAATTTAAGAATGGCGTTATTGCACGTGTGCTTGGTGCTTATGGAGTAATACAGCCATCTATGCCTATGATGGGACTTACCATATACGGCACAAAAGGGACTGCAACTGCAACATTTGAGGATTTTAAACCATCACAACTTAGTTTTGTGCTTGATAAATTTCTACGAAATGAACCCGCAGTGATTAACTATCCCGCTGATATGACAGGTGCTTACGGACAGGGCGATGCTGTCAAAAGATATATGAGCCATTTTGAGGATTGCATTATTAACAACAAAACTCCGCTTGAAGACGCAGAGGAAGGGACAAAGACTATTGCAGCATTATCAGCAGCTTGGGAATCTGCAAAGATCGGCAGACCTGTGAAAGTAGACTATAAAATATAGGCAATATAAAGGAGTAGAATATATGCTTTCATTCAGAAAAGATACCGCTAATATGAATCTTGAAATAGGCATACCGACGAAAATATCTTGGAAAACAAAAAACGGCAAGTTTGCAATCGGCACAATAGACGCAAGCACTATAGCATTATTCGCATTTTTAACGGGGTGGTTTATATATGGTGGGTTAAAGCCAGCATTGGCTCTACTGGCTTTTGCGATAATCGTTACTGTAACATCAATAATAGGTATGATACCATTTGCTGGTCCTGCTTTATATTGGTTTTTGGCTAAAAAATACGTTATCGCATTTGCTATCCATTGGGTTGCAAATATAAGCAATATGGTAACATCAGAAACAGCGGTTAAATGGCCTATTGAGATTACATTTTATATCGGCTTTGCAAATTCAATATTAGCTACAATAGTCACCATCTTCCTTATCTATCGTAAACTTTCAGACAGGGCAGATGCTTATCAACGGAAAAGCTCATAATCCTACGCCAAATTCAGCTTTAAAATCATGCCATATTTCGGGGGGTATATCCTTTGTGGCAGATTCATAGACTTCCTCTACATGCTTTTTTGTGCCAGGACCGGGCATTACAATACCGTCAATTTTAAGTCCAAGGCAGAATTGTAATGCAAGGTCTCTTATACTTAGACCTCTTTTATTGCACCACTCCCACATAGCATGTGCTTTTGGGTTATTCTTAGGCTCTTGCCCTGTCAAATTATTCATAGCGAGGACACTGGCAAGAATTAAGCCGACGTCATATTTTTTTGCTAATGGGATCGTGGTTTTCGCTGCTGATTGATCAAGCAATGTATAGTCAAGATAGGTTAAAACTATATCAACTTTTCCTGATTCTATGGCTTTTCTGTGGAATTCATGGCTTCTAACACCAAGTCCGACAAATCCGATGACGCCTTCTTCTTTCATTTTAAGCAGTTCATCAAATCCGTTACCATCTGCCAAAGGATAATCTATGTCGTTAGGATCATGTATAAGGACAGCATCAATGTAGTCTGTTTTCAGCATCTTGAAACTGTTGTTGACGCTCCAACGTATGTCCTCAGCAGAATAGCCTCTTCTTTGTGGATGGCTTCCTGCCTTTGTTTGCAAGTATATTTTATCACGCCATCCGCCTTCAAGAGCTAAACCTAACTTTCTTTCACTATCGCCATAAGCAGGGGAAGTATCAAAATAGTTAATTCCAAGCTCAATTGCCCTACGGACAGCTTCTATTGATTCTTGATCTGTATGTCTGCTAAGGCTTGCACAGCCCATTCCTAATGCTTTTGGTCGCATCTCTGTTCGTCCAAGCCTTCTAATTTCTAACTCTGCCATTAAATCCTCCATATTCTACAAAGTAATATGTTTTCTATAGAAAAACAAAAGCCCCAAAGGAGCGAAATATAAAAAACAATGATAGTTAAAGGTTGAAAGTTAAAGGTTAAAGGTTGAAAGTTGACTAATCACTGATTACCGATTCCTAATCTCTATTTTATGAGGTTTTATGAAAAAACTACCCTTGTCAGGAGATTTAGAGGGATTTAAATTTACATAATAAATTGATCTGCTTAGTCATTATACGGGTGTGCCAGCCCAAATAGCGCCCCGTTGGAGAAGGACTTTGAAATTTTTATCCCTTGCAGAATCAGGATTATGTCCCAAAGATAAGTAGAAAACACGACCTTTTCCCCATGGTTTTATCCAAGCGACAGGCATAGCTTTTCCTTTCCAAAGTGCCGATGCTAATACATGGACTCTCGGATCGTAATCCAATATATATTGTTCATCAGTGACGTAAAATTCAGTCATATCTTTTGTGATCGGATGATCGCTGTCAACAATGCTAACCTGAAATTGCCTATATGCTGGGTGTGTAATAAAATGACCGCCTACCATAGCTCTATACTCGGGGCAATCTCTGAAAGAATCCGCTGCTGAGTGAAATCCAGCATAGCCTTTGCCTGATGCAACGAAATTTAACAAGCCGTTCTTCTGTGCATCTGTGATGGAACCAACAGTATAATAAAAGACTATAAGGTCATAAGGGTCAAGATTAGGGGCAACTAAGACAGAAAGGTCGTTTTCAATATATGTAAGGTCAAATTCTTCTCTTTCTGATAGTGCCTCCATAGCTGCTTGACCACAGCCTTTATAATCGTGAATTTCTCCGCCAGAAAATACAAGGGTTTTGATTTTTACCATTCCATTTCTCCTTTTTTAGTTTATTACTTAATGTTCGTTTGATACAACGCTAATGGATGCCTACGTTCAGCAATTGGGATTTCTACTCTACGTCCGCATTGTAAAGTAGAATGATAGATGCCCATAATCATCTCAAAAGCTAAACGCCCTTCCTCTCCACTGCTAGGTGGTTGAGTATTTGTCTCTATCGCATGGATAAATTGACGATACATAGTAATTAATGGGTCTTCAATGCCCATATCTGATGTATCAACAAGTTTCCAATCGGACAATTGGGACGGCAAGCCTTCCATTGGGCGAGGCAAATGCCAGAGATTTTCTTTTAATCCCCCCGTCCCTCTGAATGCCAACTGTCCTTTTTCACCGAGAATGTCTATACCATAGTTTGAGTTCATGCCTTGCTTATAACCAAGAAAATGAATCTCACCTAAACATCCACTCTTGAAGCCATAAGTTGCTATTGCACGGGTTCCCATGACCAGACCAGAATCTCTATCATTTGGGGACATCTGTTTAGCTTCCATAATATCCTTTGGTTCAGCAAGCCGATTTTCATTATAAACTGTGCCTGAGCACCATTCTGGAATACCGCCGATGCACATCATCATGTCGGTTATATGAGTTCCCATCTCCATAAACTCGTTACCGCTCTTTCGTCCAGATTTGTTGCGTCCACGAACCAAAATGACATCACCTATAACGCCGTCTTTTATCATAGCTTGTGCCTTGCGAATGCCGACGTTGACGTGATTCTGTTGATTTATGGCAAGTTTAGCACCCGTCTTGTCAGCAGTAGAAACCATTTCGTCTGCCTCTACAAGGTCTATAGCAATAGGTTTTTCACATATAACTGAAATGCCCCTTGAAAGTGCCGAAACAGTGGGCGCACAATGTCCCCGAGTCTGTGTTGCGACAATGATAAAGTCCAATTTCACCTCATCATACATCTTTTCGTAATCCTGATAACAAGCTTTAACGCCGTATTTTTCACTCGCCTTTGCCAGATTATTAGGCATAATATCACAAAGTGCCGATATTTCAATTTCTGGGAGTTGTTTCAATGTTGCCAAATGATGGTTTCCCATACCACCACAGCCTACAAGACCCACTTTGTATGTCTTCGCCATAACAATACTCCTCTTACGATGATCAACCAAAACACTCTATTAAAGCTTTGGCTATCTCATCTATTTCGTCGGGAAATACCGACCTCATGTCTAACGAAACGCTTTCCTCATCTATATTTACAATTATCGGAATATCTCGCATTCGCAATCTTTCCGACATCTCTTTCGACGTTAGTTTATCTGATCTTATAATGATAAATTCAGTAGGAAATCTTTCAGGTGGGATTGAAAACGATCCTATTTTAGAGTAACCATCAGACAAACTCAAAATTACTGAATTTGACATTTTATCTCTGATCTTTTCCATCAATATTTTGTTTAAACTTTTGATCTCATCAATCGGTCTGCACAAAAACTGAACTGTGATATTATGTTTTAATAAATCATTGTCAAGATAGGATTTCAAAGTAGCAGATAATGAACTAATTGTAAGCTTGTTTGGCTTTAAAGCATGATAAAAAGGATTTTCCTTCATTATTGAAATATAACTTGACTTGCCGACTATTATACCTGATTGAGGACCTCCCATTAACCTATCACCGCTAAAACACACAACATCCGATCCAGTTTTGATACTTAAAGGCACATAAGGCTCTTCTGGAAACCCTAATTGCGTCAAATCTAAAAGGCAACCATTTCCAACTATCTCTATCAATGGAACATTGGCTTTTTCTTTTAGATCAACAAGGTTAATCAAAGGGACTTGATCAACAAAGCCAATGATGCGGAAATTCGATCTATTGACTTTGATTACTGCCCCTGTCTTATCACTTATTGCCCTCTGATAATCGTATAGGTGAGTTTTATTAGTTGTCCCAACGGATATTAGTTTTGCCCCGCTCTTTTCTATAATATCGGTTAGTCTTGACCCGTTAGTTTCTTCAATTTCGCCCCTTGAAATGATAATCTCTTTTCCGTCGCAAATCGTGTTTAGTGTTAGCAATATGCCTGCGGTATTATTGTTGACTATGATCCCTGATTCTGCACCTGTTATCTCTGCTAATAACTGACATAGATCATAAGAAGGTGTTGAATAACCCTTGGAAATATTAATCAAAGCCTTTTGTGCATGTTCATTAAGCGGAGAACCTAAATCGCTATTTAACACATCACCAGTAGCATTGATAGCATATCTGATGTCAACCATGCCCATCTCTTTTATTCGGACTTTGACTTCTGCAATTATTCCATCAATGGAAAGATCAATATCCTTAATTTGATCTTCGTTTTGTGCTTTTAGGATTGAATTTTTGCGATCATCTATGACTTGCCTAATCGCTTTTACTACGATAGTATGGGGGTAGGAATCTTTTATTTCTAATAATTGCTCAATTATTTTTCCAATAGACGGAAGTTTTCGCAAATATATATTTTTGAAATTGCTCATTTTTTCTTTGATAATGCCCTTTTCTCTGCCTCTTTTTTGCTGAATATACACCCGCAATATGACTGGCGATATAAGCCAAATTGTTTGCTCATCTGAATACTTCTTTCAAAACCGCCTTTCTTTTTGAAATCCGCTTCTAAAAACTTTATGTGGTATTTTTCAGCAACCTTTGTTCCGATCTCATTTATTTTTTTTGCGTTTTTATGCGGACTTATGGACAAAGTAGTTGCAATAATATCGTATCCATTTTCTTTGGCATATTTAGCGGTTCTTTCAAGTCGCATTTCAAAGCAAATATCACATCGCCTATCACCCTCTGGCAGATCACCCATACCCTCGGTTAATTCAAACCATCTTTCAGCATCATATTCTTCTCGGATAATTTTTATGTTATTTGAATCTGCATAACGTTGAACCTCTTTTTCTCTGAGCTTATATTCGCTTTCAGGATGTATGTTCGGGTTATAGAAATATCCATCAAGATCATAATCTGCTTTTAGAATGTCTATGACATGGGTAGAACATGGGGCGCAACATATATGTAATAACATCTTATAACAAGTCTTTTCCATACAGTTGTTTTATCCTAAACATATTTTTCTATAATATCAATGCACCAATTGACATATTCGTTGTCTGGATACCACTCTCTAAGTTTTCCTAATGTTTGTTTAGCGGCATGTCTGCTTCCTTGTCTTCCGCTATCGGTCTTCTGTATTAGACCTTTATATAGAAATTTGAGTGCATTATCTAAATCATGCTTATCTTCTGGCTTTGTTGCGGATTGAAGCTTTTGGATGTCAAAAACCTCTGCAATACGATCAAACATCATATTATTGTCAGAAAAAAGACCGTAAGCTAATAACCGAACTAAATAGGTTGTGCTTTCAAGCCTGAAACGAAGCGGAATAAGGGTTATTGATCTCTCTGGAAAATTAGCTTCAATTTCATTAGAAATTGCGGATATATCAGCAAAAAATTGTTTCTTTAGCTCCAAACGTTCTTGAATTGTAGATGTGATCGCTTTTGAGATAGGGTCATACCTTGCCTTATATTCAATATCCATATAGATCAGATTTAGTTCATCTTCTATCAGTTCTTTTTTACTTCCTGCCACGATTATCTCAAAGATGTCATATATTAAGCCTGCATATCTTTCTCCGTCTTTAGCGATAAACCCATCTAATTGATAGAAAGATTCTGGATATAACCTTCGCCAAGTATTCTCCTTTATAGATACGTATAAGGCAAGTAATTCCCGTCTGCCTTTTATATGTTTTTCTATAGCTTTCTGCGAATATTCTGATATTGTCGGCATATAACTCCTTTTTCTGTTTTTTGCTGATATAATCTCTCAATTGTCGTTATTAAGCCTATTACTGAACTCTTCAATTGTGTTGCATTTTAATGCCAAACGTTGTAATGTTAATAATCTATCTGGATTTCTGGTTTTTTCTATTATTTCAATAATATCTGATGGGATATATTCAAATCTTACTCTAAGTATTTCAAAAAGAGATTGCTGTAATCCTTTTTCAATACCCTTCTCAATACCTTTTTCAATACCTTTTTCAATACCTTTTTCAAATCCCTCTTCAATTAATGATTGTGCAATAGTTTTTTCCATATTTTTCACCTCTTTATAACGAAGATTATTTGTAACGTTCTTTTCTAAAACGCCGAGAAGCTCGGATTGTTCTGGCTTTTCGCGACGATTACAAATAAACATGAACAGAAAATACATCAATTTATTCCAATTAGCTTGTTGCTCTAAAGACATATTTTCTATATTTTTAACAACCTGAACCAACAATTCTTTGAATTCATCGGTTCCCGCATTTTCTTTTTGCATAACCCTTAGAATCCATCCAAAAGGATGACCGCTTTCTGTTAATTTATCCGAAGAAAAAGACTTCAAATCTAAAAAAGATATTTCAAAATACGGTGTATATTTTGCTAATTGTTCAGGCAAATCCATAAGCTTTTGCATATCAAGAGACTTGTCCCATTTTTGGCTTCCAGTATAAAATACGACTGGTAAAATCGGATAGAATTTCTGTTTGTCTAAATCTATATTTCTGCTTTCCCATTCTTTTCTTTGGGCATCCCATATTTGCACCATATATGACATAATTCTAAACGGCATCAGATGATCAATAGTTGACTGATGCTCTATTAGAATAAAAATAATCACTTCACGAAATCCATGAGATTTATCCGTAAAAGGTGCCTTAAATATCATATCAGCTTCGCGTTTTCTAAAATTATTGAGAATGAAGTTTCGGTCAATATTCTCAATTCTTTCATAATCTATAAACTTTGATAATTCTCCAATCGCTATTGAAAGAAGCACTTGAAGGTTTTCTGGGGTTTCCAATAACCATTTTATAGATCGATCTGGAAAATTACGGATTAACTCCCTTATGTTTGTAATCTCCACTCATTACCTCTCTTATAAAGTTTTGATTTTAGCCCATGTAGAAGTGAGTTTATTTTTAACATCAACAGACTTTGAGCCTTTTTCTCCTAAATTTTCCTCAATATAATTCCCTTCATACAATCGGAAGTGATCAAACCAAATCTGACCGGGATTATCTATTAATTCAATATATACCCCAGCAATATTGTCATCAGCAGACATAGTAAAAGTATTAAAAAACTCAGTCCATTCCCATTTGATCGTTATATTTTTAAACATATATGAAGTCCACGGGTCTGCACGATGATTAACGATCATTTTGGCATCTCTGATCTCATCTTTCGGCACTTTCGCCCAAAAGGCAAATGTAAGTTTTTGCCCTTTTTTCAGGATTAACGGATTCTGATGTAATTCCACACGTTTGCCTCCGCCTTTTTTCTTAATATCTATGAGGAGACTTTGTTTGCCTTCAATTCTTTCTTTATTATCTATTGACATTACCGCTTGGGCATTTGGATCTTCTACCCACATTGTCCAAGGGGCGTTAGTTGGTTTTTCAAAATCAGGATTTTGAAGTATGTTTTCAGGGACATCTTGTGCGTTAGCTATTAAAGCTATGAGAGTTGAACATATCAACAAAAAGAATAAACAAATATAACACTTTAACATTTTGTAACCCTCCTTGATGAGAAATTCGCTTATGTTCCCAAGCGAAAGTCTTGTGTTCGCCATCAAGCATTCACAGGAGAATACTTCGTCTCCATTTTTACGCAGTCTGTTATGATTTAATCTCAACAGATACAATAATATCAGAAATAGATGCTAATGTCAATTTTCTGTTATCTGAATTAGAAATTCCCCAACTATATTTTCAAAAGGATAAGAATGTGGTAAGATAATAGTGAGTCCCCTTGGGGGTTCTCTTTTCTTTTTTTCTTTTCTCTTATTAAATAAAACTTAATAATATCAAGGGTTTGTAGTTACTTACCCTTGTCAACCCAAGGGGATAAATATAAGGAGATGGATATGAATAATCTATTTGATAGATT
>Ga0078972_1010509_pt1 | contig 17240 bp, 18 predicted proteins | sample YelNatPaOPGAMG01_FD_67568 | JGI IMG/M metagenome (GOLD analysis project Ga0078972, IMG submission 67568) | Hot spring thermophilic microbial communities from Obsidian Pool, Yellowstone National Park, USA - OP-RAMG-01 (SPADES assembly) (version 2) | ecosystem: Environmental > Aquatic > Thermal... | reverse complement strand
TGGCGAGGGAATATATAATACTAAAACATATCAAGTTGTAGAATGGCTGAATTCATATAAAGTGTGGCAAAATGTAGTTCCTTCAAATTCAAGATTGTCGGCAAAAGATTACTATAAAATATGGAAAAGATTAAATTATATTAAACACTAAAACTGATGGGAATAAAAATGGAAGGAATAGTAAATGATTTAAGAATATCAAGACAAACTGCAGCAAAGTATTTGGATGAACTATCAGATAAAGGTTTGTTAAAAAAAGTTAAAATAGGGAAAAATAACTACTATGTAAATGAACCACTATATAAATTATTTATAGAAACGACTTAACAATTTAATATGTTAAAAAAAACGAGTTTTCTTAACATAAGAAAATGGATATGTTAAAAAAAGTAAAAAAATTTAACATAAAGGAAAAAGAGAAATTTATTAAAATCATTGCTAATTTGGTGGCGATATGAAATTGTATTTACAAGATATTGTAGAAAATATTGCTCTGGAAAACTTGCCAGCGGAATGGCAAGGTTTTGATTTTGCTCGGTTTTCAAAAGATAAAACGCTTTTTGATTATCAGCAAAAATCTCTACAAAATGCATTAAAAGGATTGTATCTTTATTTTGATGAATACAAAGAAGACAAATCAAAATTTTTTAAACATTACCAAAACAACGAACTTTTAGAAGATCTTGATTACAATATAAAAGAAAGTAAGACAATAAAATATCTCAAAGATTATGATAAGGACTATCCTGTTAAAGATGAGAAAATTTCTTTTGAATTCTTTATTAACAGAATGAGTTTCTGGATGGCTACCGGCTCTGGAAAAACGCTTGTAATTGTAAAATTATTAGAAATTTTAGGTTATTTAATTAAAAACAAAAAAATTCCAGAAAAAGAAATACTTTTTTTAACATACAGAGAAGATTTAATAGAGCAGTTTAAAAGGCATATAGATGAATTTAATAGTTATGGTAATGAAATTAGAATTAATCTAATTAATTTAAAAGATTATGAATCAAGCAAATTCAATGAGAGTTTTAAATTTTCAAATGTAATAGATGTTTATTATTACAGAAGTGATTTAATATCTGATGAGCAAAAAGATAAAATTGTAAACTTTAAAAATTATGATAATAACGGAAATTGGTATATACTTTTAGATGAAGCGCATAAAGGCGATAAAGAAGACAGTAAAAGACAGATTTTTTATTCCATACTAAGTCGTAATGGATTTCTTTTTAATTTCTCTGCCACATTTACAGATGAACGAGATTATGCAACTTGCGTTTATAATTTCAACCTTGCTAAATTTATTGAAGAAGGATATGGGAAACATATATATATATCAAAAGAAAGTATAAAAGAATTAGAAAACAAGGGCGAGGTTTTGGAAAGTGAAAAACAAAAAATTTTAATCAAAATACTTATTTTACAAACTGCAATAAACATACAGTATGAAAAGATTAAAAAAATAAGTAAAGATTTATATCATAAACCATTGCTTTTGACACTTGTAAATTCAGTAAACACGGATGATTCAGACCTTGAATTGTTTTTTAAGGAGTTAGAAAAAATTGCGGGTGGTAAGATTAATTCTAATTTAATAGATAATGCTAAAACTGAAATAATTAATGAATTATTTCCAGAGAACTCAAAATTTGAGTTCGAGGATGATAAACTTAATCAAAATATTATTAATTTTATTAAGAGTATAACTTTGGATGATATACTTAAATATGTCTATAATTCAGATAAACCGGGGAAAATTGAAGTTTTAAAAATACCATCAAATAAACAAGAACTTATTTTTAAACTTACAACTTCAGAAAGGCCATTCGCATTGATGAAAATTGGCGATATTACTGACTGGATAAAAAAGAAACTTACGGGGTATGAGATAAATGAAAAATTTGATAATGAAAGTTTATTTGCAAATATTAATGAAAGCGAAGATATAAATATACTTATGGGTTCAAGGTCTTTTTATGAGGGATGGGATAGTAATAGACCTAATATATTACTTTTTATAAATATTGGAAAGGGTAGTGAGGCAAGGAAATTTGTTTTACAATCCACAGGTAGAGGTGTAAGGATAGAACCGCTTCCAAATAAAAGAAAAAGAGTGAAATTTTTATATAACAATAAAGAAATTGATGAAAGTATTTTTGGTTATATAAAAGATGATATTGAACCACTTGAGACCTTATTTGTTTTTGGAACAAAGGCAGAAAACCTTAAAGAAGTAATAGATACGTTAAAAGAAGAAAAAACAGATGAGTTTATTGGAAATTTATTTGAAATTAATCCAGACACAAAAGATAAGGAACTTTTGATACCTAAATATCGAGATTCTGCAAAGGTTATTGTTGAAGAAAAAGATGTTGTTAAATTTTTAATTCACCCTGATGATTATGTAACTGTAAAAAATTATTTTAATTATATTGGTGATAAAGTTGCTTTATGCAAATTTGATTGTGATATAAGAGTGTTATCAGAAATAAAAAAGGGATTTAATGGAGAAAAAAATAAATTTTTTAATTTCACAAAAGAAGAAGTAAAAATAAATAATTCAGAATTTTTACTACAAAGAATATTTAATCATTTCAAAAATAGAATAAAGGAATTTGATAATTTTAAAAAGTTAGAAGAAGAGATTATTCATTTCAAAAGGATAAGTGTTACTGAAGGGAAAATAAATGATTTAAAAGAAAAAATAAGTTTAGTTAAGGAAGCAAAGAATAAAGAGTTAAAAAAAGCTGAATTAAAGAATAAACTAAATAAAGGTATTATTTCTGTTGATGATTATACTGCACAAATTGAAGATATTGCAAAAATATCTGAAGTTCAAGATGTTACTTATGGAATTAATGAAAAACTAAAAGTTAGATATATTCAAAATCATTATTATTTGCCAATTACTATAGGCGAGTCAGAAAGAATAGATTTCATAAAACATATAATTAAGCACAGAAGTGAGATAAATTTTATCAATAAACTTGATGAATATTTAAAGAAAAAAGGCAATTTTTTCAATCAATTTGATTGGTGGTTCTTTTCAAAAATTGATGAAACATTAGACGAAGTATATATTCCATATTACAATCCTAAAACCAACAGAATGGATAAATTTAAGCCAGATTTCATCTTCTGGCTAAAAAAAGAGAATAATTACACAATATTATTTGTTGATCCAAAAGGAACGGAGCATACAGATGCTTACAGGAAGATAGAGGGTTTTAAAAGAACTTTTAGTCAAGATATATATAAACATAATACTTTAAATATAATTGTCAAACTTTTATTATGCACATCGGATGTTTCAAAAGCAGAAGAGGAGTACAAAGATTTCTGGTTTGATAAGATAGAATCATTAGAAAAGATTTTAAAATAGGGCTCACTGAAAAACCATATTTGAACAAAAAATAGAAGTTATAGAAGATAGAAAAATCCCCCTATATCCCCCCCGACGATACGTCGGGAGGGAATCAAAGGGGGATTTGTTGTAGTGGCACCTGCCTGCCGTCAGGCAGGAAGCTTGCTTTGCTAATTCAGAGCAAGCTCTGAAAATACAATTAGAGAACAAGCGAATAATTAATAAATTATTAGCTAACGCAAGATGAGATTACTTCGCTACGCTCGTAATGACAGCTGAAGCAGTCACTTCGCTTCGCTCGTAATGACTAAAACCTTCCTGTCATTGCGAGTAAACTTCTCGATAGAACTTTCGAAGCAATCTCTCCATTTTTTAGAGTAAACTTTGAAACCACTTTCTAGATGAAGTGAATCCTAAAATTATTTTTAAAATGAAGGGGAGTTGTTAGAAATTTAAGTTTTCTATGGTTGATAAAATTAAAAGAATTTTTTCAAAGAAAACAAAATACAAATTATGCTTAAGTTGCGGTTATAAAAATGATTTAGAAAATGAAAAGTGCGTTATCTGCGGGGGGAGTAATTTCGCTGATTATAGAGATGAAAAAAGGGATTTCAGGATTTCTTTCATAATTCTTGCAATTCTTTTAATTTCGTCTTTTGTGGTGGTTTATAATTACATAAATCTTGGAAAGGTTAAAAAGAATAAAGACGAGATTCCAGTTTTCGTATCAGAAAAAAGAATTATAAACTATCACACATATCTTAAGACATTAAAAAAACTATCTAATGTTAAGCCGGATTCTCATGATATAGAGATTATTGAAAGAGCGATGAAGTCAGATGACTTATCCATATCTTCCGCCGCTGCTTTGACAATGAATATCTGGAAATCCAGGGGATTTGTTGAAAAAAAATAATGTGATGAGTGGATATAATAATTCCGATAAAGGTTTTATTTTTATCAAAAAATTCTTTTATATCTTTTTTATCTTTGTGCCATTAGGAGTGTCTTCAAGCGTATAGCCCTTCTGTTTAATAACTTCCCTTATTTCATCCGCTTTCTGATAATTTTTCTTTTTTTTATATTCGCTTCTCTGATTTACAAGTTCTATTATCTCATCTGGAATCTCCAACTTTTGTGATTTCAATAAATCAAGCCCAAGGACATTGTCAAACTCTGAAATGAGAGCGAGTTTTTCAGAATTTCTTAAATCTTTATCTCTTATCGCTTCCCATAATACGCTTAATGCTTTTGGGATATTTAAATCATCCGATATTGAATCTATAAAATCATTATAGTATTTGATGTTTTTATTAAGTTCTATCTTATCCGTTTTTTGAATAATTTCGTTTATAGAATTTTTAAGATGTTTATATCCATTCTTTGCCGAGTCCAACGCTTCAAACGAGAACTCAAGCTGCTTCCTATAATGCGCCTGGGAGCAAAAGTATCTGTATTCAAGAGGGGAAAATCCATTTTCTTTTATTAATTTTAGAGTCAGGAAATTTCCGCTTGATTTTGACATCTTTTCGCTCGCTTTCAAAACTAAAAACTCAGCATGTATCCAGTATCTCACGAATTCTTTGTCATTTGCTGCTTCCGCCTGCGCTATCTCGTTTGTGTGATGTATTGGTATATGGTCTATTCCGCCGCAGTGTATATCAAATGGCTGCCCTAAATATTTTATGCTCATTGCCGAACACTCTATATGCCATCCGGGAAAACCGACTCCCCAGGGTGAATCCCATTCCATCTGCCTTTTTTTATCTTTTGGAGAAAATTTCCATAAAGAAAAATCGGTCGGATTTCTTTTTTCTTTGCTGAATTCTATCCTCGCCCCTTCCTTTATCCCTTCTATGTGCGCCTTCCCGGCCAGTTTATAATAATCTTTAAATTTGGATGTGTCAAAATAAATTCCATCTGAAGTTTTATATGTATAGCCCTTATCTTCCAATTTCTTTATCATCTCTATCATTTCTTTTATATGCTCTGTCGCCTTGGGAATATATTGAGGAATTTTACAGTTGAGTTCTTTAAAATCATTAAAAAAGGCTTCTGTATAAAAATCTGCTATATCCCGGGCTGTTTTCCCTTCCCTTATAGCGCCTATCTCTATTTTATCATCACCCTCATCGTTGTCGCTTGTCAGATGCCCGACATCCGTTATATTCATAACTCTTTTTACTTTATAGCCCAAAAACTCAAAAGTTCTTACAAGAAAATCTTCAAATATATATGTTCTTAAATTGCCTATATGAGCGTAGTTATAGACAGTGGGACCGCAGGTATAAATTGAGACCTCGCCGGGTTTGAGAGGCAAAAAATCTTGGATTTTCCTTGTCAGCGTATTGTATATCTTCATTTTATTTCTCCTTTCAATTTCTCGTATTCATTATCAAGTATTGAGAAAAAATAAGTGCATATTTCATTAGCTTTTGAAAGCGATATTCTGCTGTCTGTTACGCATATAATATCCACTTCTGAAAAAGGATAAACCGCTCCCTGAGGTTTAATTGAATATGTAAAATTCTGATTATATTTTTCTGCTGTTTTAATAAAAGAATTTTCAACTGAATTTCTAAATCTCCGTTCAAAATCATAGTCCTGAAATTTTTTTAATTTATATGTTTTATAATTGGTCGAAGCCGAAATGAGCGTTTCGTTGTCTCTGTGATCCCGAGCGTGTATATATGTCTTTTTTTCTACGCTTTTACAACTAAGATAAAGAAAAGATAGTGAAATTAAAATCAGTATTGCATTTATTTTAATATTTTTACGCTGCTTACCGCGTAACATATTATCCCCTCCCCTTTTCCTATATCTCCAAGCCCTTCCATCGTTTTGGCTTTTATGTTTATATCTTTTTCATCCATCTTAAATATTTTTGAAAGCGATTTTCTCATATCATCGTAATAGGGCTTTAGTTTCGGCTCTTCTGCTACTATCGCTATATCTATATTGGATATTATCGCTTTTTTGCTTTTAAGTATAGATAGAACCTTCTCCGCTATGGCTACGCTTGAAATTCCCATAATCGCTAAATCAGTTGGGGGAAAGTATATTCCAATCTCTCCTTCTCCAACCGCTCCAAGCAAACTGTCGCATATAGAATGTATCACAACATCTCCGTCCGAATGCCCTAACATTCCCTTTTTATGCTTGATTTCTATCGCGGCGATTATCAGTTTTCTTCCTTCAACGAGTCGATGGATATCAAAACCGAACCCAAATCTAATTTCATAATTATCTGCCTTTTTCATATATAGCCTCCGATATGGCAAAATCAATAGGCGTTGTGATTTTTATATTTGCCTCTTCTCCTTCGACTAAAAAAACATCATAACCCAATTTTTCTATTATCTGTGAATCATCGGTAAAATCGCAATCTCTTATGTTTTCTATAAGTTTCTTAAACAATTCTATTTTGTAACACTGGGGTGTCTGAACTGCCATTAACGAGTTCCTGTTAAGAGTTTTTTTAACTTTCATATTTTCATCTATTTCTTTTACCGTATCCTTTAATTTTAAAGCGGGAACGGCATTTCCTTTTCTACAGGCGGTTTCATAAAGTTTTTTTATAAGATTTTCAGAGATAAAAGGTCTTGCGCCGTCGTGGACCATAATGACACTATCTGTGTCTTTTATAAATTTAGAGCCGTTTATAAGCGATTGCGTTCTTGTCTCTCCTCCTTCCGTTATAGTTATCTTGGGATTTTTAAATAAATACGAGTATTTTTCTATATTTTCTTTAGATAAAACAAGTATTATTTTTGAAACTTCTTTTATTTTTAAGAATTTAGATACCGTTATCTCTATAAGGTATTTATCTTTTATTTTAAAAAACTGCTTATCCGTTTTTGCTCTTGTGGATTTTCCGCCTGCGAGAATTATTACCTGTATCTTATTATCTATCATTAATGAAATTTTATTTTTGTAAAAATTATTCTTCCCGACGATGTCTGAAGTATTGACTGAACTATAACATCCATTTTTTTGCCTATATAATTATATCCATCTTCTATTACAACCATAGTTCCATCGTCAAGGTATCCCACACCCTGGTCCCTTTCTTTTCCTTCCTTCATTATGAATATATTAAGTTCCTGACCGGGAAGTATTATCGGTTTTAAAGAAACGGCAAGGTCAGCGATATTCAAAACGGAGATATTTGCTATGGCTCCATTTTTATTGACATTGAAATCGGTAGTTATTATATCAGCATTCATTTCTTTGGCAAGTTCAATTACCTTTTTATTAATATCTGGCTCCTGGTAATCATTATTAACTATTTTAAAAGGAAGTTTGTCATTTTCGCCCAATCTCGCTATAACATCCAATCCCCTTCTTCCGTTCGCTTTTTCTATCGTGTCATTTGAATTTGACATCTTCTGTAATTTCTCAACTATAAATTTTGGAACAATTATAGTTCCGCTTAAAAATCTTGAGTTTATTATATCTATTATCCTTCCGTCTATTAGGGCGGATTCGTCTATTATTTTTATGTCTTTCTTTTTTGTTTTGAATATATCTATTTCCTGCCCCATTTTTTTCAGTATCTGCTCTAATAAAATGACTAAAAATATTAGAGCTAAAGAGAGAATTAACATAGGTAAAGAATACTTTATGTATATATCCACTTCTATCGCCACGATCACCGCTAAAGATATTATAAAAATTAAGTTCATAAAACCTCTTATAAAATATTTTACAAAATTTGATTTTTAAATCTTCGTAACAGTTTAGCTACACTGGTAGTTTGTTGCTTGTAAAAATCCCCCTTTTTTCCCCCTTTATAAAAGGGGGACACAGAGGGATTTTTTCCCGAGCAAACCCTACCCTTTTGGTCAATCTTTGGCACATATGCCTTCATCCAAAAGGGCGGGGCTGACGGCAGGCAGTCGCCCGCTACTCACCAGTTTACTTATCGCTTTATTTTTTTAATGTCTGGAGGCGATGGAATTATAGAGTTCCGAGATGTTTTTGAGTTTTATTATCTGGGTGGTAGAGTTTATTTTTTCATTTGTATTTGCCGATAGGACTATTTTATTAAACCCTGCCCTTTCAAGTTCTGATATTCTTTTCTGTATCAGAGTCGCTGGATAAATCTGACCGAGCATTCCAACCTCTCCTATAAAAGCGGTTTTGTTTGTAAGAGGTATCTCTTTGATTGAACTTATTACAGCCGAGCACACGGCGAGGTCTATTCCCCTGTCTTTTGTCTTAAATCCAGAGTTTAAATTAAGATAAACATCATAGGTATCAAATTTAAGCGGCGTATTTTTTTCTATTGAGGCGAGAAGTATCTGAGCGTAATTAGAATCAATAGAAGAAAATATTCTTTTAGGATATGGATAGAAACTTCTGTTTACAAGGGCTTCAACGCTCATTATTATAGGTCTTGTTCCTTCGTATGTGGCTGAATAAGTTTTCCCTGCGAGATTGTCGTCGGATAATATATTCTGATTATATGTCTTACTTGAAATAAGCCCTTCCTGCCTCATCTCAAAAATTCCTATTTCGTCTATCGCTCCAAATCTATTTTTAAATGTTCTTAAAATTCTGTATATTCCGTATCTATCATTTTCAAAATATAAGACAGTATCTACCATATGTTCCAGTAATTTTGGACCCGCCAGATCCCCTTCTTTTGTTACCTGTCCCAGTATGAATACCGGTATCTGTTTTGTTTTGGCAATCTTTATCAACTCCATAGCGCATTCCCTTATTTGAACCGGGCTTGCTGTGGATGATGGAAACTGCGGATGATATATCGTCTGTATGGAATCAACTATTAGAGAATCTGGCTTTAATTCATTAACCTGATTGATTATCTCGCTTATGTCCGTTATAGAGGCGAGAATAATCCTGTCCGAATCTATATTTAATCTTTTCGCTCTCTGAGCTATCTGGTGGGGGGATTCTTCTCCGCTTATATATAATACATCAAGTCCTTTATTAGAAAGCCCTGCTGCCACTTCCATTATTAGGGTGCTTTTCCCTATTCCAGGAACCCCGCCTATAAGTATTGTCTGTCCCTTTACAATCCCGCCGCTTATAACCCTGTCGAATTCCTCAATATCAGTTTTTATTTTATCTAATGATTCGTCTTTGATTTCTTTCAGTTTGTATTTTTTTGATGAGAGTTCTATTATTGATTTTCTTACCGCTTTCTTTGTTTCCTGTTCTTCTACATCTTCCACCAAAGTGTTCCACTCTCCGCACTCGACACACTGCCCCTGCCATTTAGGGTATTTAGCCCCGCACTTAGAGCATATATATATTTTCTTGAGTTTCATTTCATCATAACCGCAGCTCCGCTTCCAACCCCTCCGGTAAGCCCTAAAAGAGCCGCTATGTCTTTATCTTCAAATAATACTCTTGTAGATATGTTTAATCTTTTTACTTCAAGTATATCCGTTATTTTAACGCTCGCTCCAAACTTTTTAGTCGCCTGATATGTTAAGCCAAAATCATATCTTGCGTCGTTAAATTTTCTTCCTTTTATTTTTCTGTTTCTTGAAAACTCATTTGCTTCCGCATTTAGAGAAAATTTGGACAAAAATTCATCGTCATAAAAGGGGGTATATCTTATTCCAAATCCACCGCTGCTTCTAATCGCTCCTATATAGAATTCCCACACAGGATATGTCCAGCCGATATAGGCGTCAATTCTGTTTGGAAGTTCGTATGAGACGCCCCTTGGTTCATTTCTAATATTTAATATATTGCTTGCTCCAGCGTAATAGTATTTGTTATCATTAGCGTATATTCTAAGTCCAGCATCATTGTATGATTCTTTAGCGTTAGGTTCGTATTTAAAATCCCATCTCCAGTATGTCTTTATCTTTGAGGTTTTTCCTAAAAAGTCCTTGAGCGACTTTGTCGCTTCTTTTACATTTGATATTGATTCTTTGACATCGTCTTTTGACTTTGAATCAGTCAGCAACGCGCCGATTGTCCCCTCCCCTTTTTCTATCTTAGAAACTATTGAGTCCAGTTTCGCTGTCAGATCTTTAATATTTGTTATCGTATCGTCAAGTTTTGTGGAAATGTTTTCAACTCTGTTTGAATTGGATGATATTATTTCATTTAAGTTAGCCGTAATTTCCCTTAAATTTCTTACGCTGTCATTTATGTTTTTTGCAAACTCGCCGTTATTATCGAGATTTTTTAAGAGTTTATTTACATTTTCAGCCACATCTGTTATCATCTCTTCGAGAGGTTTTCTCGTTACAGCATAGACCGTATCCCCGGGCTTTATTACTCCTGATTTTTCGCTCCCCTGCTGTATCTGTAAAAATTTGGAGCCAATTATGCTTGTAGAACCTATATAGAATTTAGAATCCCTGTATATTTTTACGCTGCCTTTAATAAGAACGCTTGCGATTACATCAGAACCCGAAATCCATACATCCTTTATCTTTCCAATCTCTACACCGTTTAATTTAACATTGGATTTATTGGCAAGTCCGCCGACATCGTCAAAAACGACCTTTATCTCATATCTTTTTTCAAAAGAAAAATCGCCAAGCATAAAAAGGGAAAAACCCATTATTATTATCCCCGCTAAAACGAATAATCCGACTTTAAACTCATTTTTCATAAATTATATTTTATCATTTACAAAGCGAGATTTGTGTAACAGTTTTATATATTTAGCCATCTATTCAGCCCTTAGCCCTTATCGGTTGATAGTTACTGGTTGCTTGTTACTTGCTGCTTGTGGCTTGTAAAAATCCCTCTCTTTCCCCCTTTATTAAAGGGGGAAGAAAAGGGGGATTTCACGTTTCTCACTTCTCACTTTCTTTTGTCTGATTGAACTGTTACATCTTCTATAAAAGATGTCTCTATAAATTCTTTAACTTCTTTTATTTTGCTTTCTTTTATCCCTTCAGGAGTATTTATGTCTAAAAATCTTCCGTTAAAAAGCATTCCTATCCTTGTTGAAATAGTTAATGCGAGTTTCACATCATGGGTTACAACTATTGACGTTATATTGAGTTTTTCAGACATTTCCTTTATGAGATTTATTATTATCTCGGAGCTTATTGGGTCAAGCCCTGTCGTTGGCTCGTCATATAAAATGTATTTCGGGTTGTGGGCTATTGCTCTTGCGAGAGCTACCCTTTTCTTCATACCGCCAGATAATTCATTTACTTTTTTGTATTCTATATCTTTGAGCCCCACCAACTGAAGTTTCTCTTTCGCTATTCTTATATAATCCGATTGTGCGATATCCGTTAGATATTTCAATCCAAATGAAACATTTTCCCAGACATTCAGTGAGTCAAAGAGAGCGCCTTCCTGAAAAAGGTATCCGAATCTTTTTCTTATCTTCTGTATCTCAAATTCTTTATTCGTTTTCAGTATATCATCTCCGTCTATGATTATTTTTCCAGATTCCGGGGTTATGAGTCGCACTATTGATTTAATAAAAGTGGATTTCCCTATTCCGGATGGTCCCATTATGGTAAATATCTCGCCGTTTTTGATAACAACGCTTATATCATCTAAAACATTTCTTGAATCGTATATTTTAGTAAGATTTCTTATCTCTATCATGTTATTCCTATTAAGACCAAAAATGCGCTTACAAAATAATCTATGGCAAGAATCAATACCATAGAAAGAACCACAGAATTGGTTGTCGATTTGCCAACGCCTTCTGCCCCGCCTTCGGTATATAATCCTTTATAACAGGAAACAGTTGCTATCATAAAGGCGAAGAAAAATGTTTTGATAAATCCATGCATAAAATTTTTAACTTCCATATATTGAAGTATGTCATCAAAATAAACCGTTGATGGTATTGAGAGTTTAATAGAACTGACTATATATCCGCCCAATATTCCTACTATATTTGAAAATAATGTTAAAACGGGAAGGGCTATCATAAAAGCGAGGTATCTCGGTATAAGAAGATAGGTTGAAGGATTTGTCCCGAGAGTATATAGAGCGTCTATCTGTTCGGTAACAGCCATGCTCCCTATTTCAGCGGTGACGCTTGAGCCGGCCCTTCCAGCAACCACTATAGCGGTCAAAACAGGCGCAAGTTCTTTTACAAGCGAAAATCCGACAACGGTTCCCACATAAAGCGGTTCATTGAATAGATTTTTAGAAGTATAACCGCTCTGAAGAGCAAGAACCATCCCAGTAAAAAGACTTGTTAGCGTTGCGACTCCGAGAGAATCCACACCAATTCTCACCGTCTGTTTGAAAACTTCTTTTTTCTCTAATTTAGAATTAAAAAGCCAGAAAAATAAATTTTTTATCATTATAAATGTTCTTCCAAGATGAATTGATATGTCTATTACGGATTTTCCAATTTTATTTATTATATACATAAATCCTTGGAACCCTCTGAGTTATTAAAGTCGTTATCTCGTAAGGTATAGTTTTCGCTCTTGAGGCGATTTCGCAAACCGATATAAAGTCATTGCCGTGCTCACCTGTTATTATTACATCATCTCCAACATTACAATCTATACCAGTCACATCTATCATACACATATCCATTGTAATATTTCCTATTATCCTTGCTCTTTTTCCTTTGACAAGAACATAGGAATTATTTGAAAGAGCCCTTATATATCCGTCTCCGTAACCTAAGGGAATTGTTGCGACCTTTGTTTTTTTATTTGTTTTAAAACTTTTAGAATAACTTACATAACTTCCTTTTTTGATATTTTTTATAAAGATTATCTTTGTCTTCCATTTCATTATCTGCTCGAACCCCTCCATATTTCCGTATGCTGCTATCCCGCATCTTACCATATCCATTCTTGAAGATGGATAGAAAACGCTTGCGTAAGAATTAGCGATATGCCTTATAAATTTTATGGATTTTATATTTTTTATTGTTTGATTGTAAATAGATATCTGTTCTAATGTGTATTTTCTGTCATAATCGGCTGATGAAAGATGCGAGTATATCCCTTCTATTTTAACCGGATTTTTATTGTTTATCCTTTCAATAATTCTTAGGAGCGAATTAGAACTCGCTCCTATTCTGTTCATTCCTGTTTCAAGTTTCAGATGAACATTTATTGGCAAGTCAAGTTTCTTAGAATACTTTATTAGTTCATCCATCATAACCATGCTTGAGATAGTAGGAGTTAGTGAGTACTGGAATATGTATTTGAAGTTTGAAAAAGGATATATTCCGCCGAGAACGAGCACTGGAAGTTTTATTGAATTTTCCCTTAAGATTATTCCTTCTTCTATGGATGATACGCCGAAAAAATCGCAGAGATTTTTTTTCTGAGCGAATTTTGAGACCTCAACCATTCCGTGTCCGTAAGCGTTCGCCTTTACGACAAATAAGAGTTTTCTATTTTTTATAATTCTTTTTAATTTTTTAATATTTTTTTCAAGTTTAAATAGATTTATCTCAATTCTATTGGGTCTCAGGATTCTCTCCATAAGATAATTTTACTAAATGATAAGTTAAAAATCACATTTTATCAAACCAATTTTCTGGTTTAGGGTTCGCTGACCCCTATACTTCTTCATTTGGTTGTTCCGATTTTGAGGCGAGACGAGGAACGAGGAGCGAGCATATCAATCCGTAAGGAGATATGTAAGCGACGAGTGACAAAGTCGTAGCCAAAAAGCGGGCAACCCTGAAAGGGAGAAAGAATTTTGGGCAATTTTGTCGTTGATGCTCACTCACAATGTTTATTCAACATTGCTCGTTCGCCTCGCCTAAAACTTGCCTCAAACTTCTTTCTCCAAATGAGAGAATATAGGGAGTCAGCGAACCCTATAGAGGGATTTCTTCGTCGTCTATCACTTTTTCCGTTTTAGGAAGCGGGTCGGCGAATTTTGTGTATTCAGGGTAAAAGAATAATTCAACATCTCTAACGGCGCCGTTTCTGTTTTTGGCTATTATGATATCAGCTTTGTTTTCCTTTTCTTTATTTTTCGTGTAATAATAATCCCTGTGAATCATCATAACCACATCAGCATCCTGCTCAAGCGAACCAGATTCTCTCAGGTCCGAAAGCTGAGGTCTGTTACCTTCCCTTGACCTGTCCTCGCTTCTTCTGTTTAACTGCGAAAGAGCAATAACCGGAACCTGTAAGCTTCTTGCCATATCCTTTAACAATCTTGATATTTCGCTTACCTCTTGCTGCCTTGATTCAGGCCTTCCAATTCCTCTGATTAACTGCAGATAATCTATTATTACTAAAAATTTATCAATCGCTGGATTTTTGGACTGTATATCAAGTATTAATTTTCTCGCTCTTGCCCTTATATCCATTATATTTAATCCCGGACTATCGTCTATCCATAGAGGCGCCTCATATATTTTCTGCCCCTCGGTAGTTATATCAGCCCATTTTTCGTTGGGAAATGCCCCGCGTCTTATCGCGGATGAATCATATCTAATTGCCGAAGCTATTAACCTGTTTACAAGGCTATACTTATCCATCTCAAGCGAGAAAAAAATAACCGGTATTTTTTTAGAAACCGCGACATTGTAAGCGATATTCAAAGCAAAAGCCGTTTTTCCCTGAGATGGCCTTGCGGCTATTATTGTGAATTCTGAGTTCTGAAATCCACCTGTTACAAAGTCAATGCCCGAAAAACCCGAAGGAATTCCGGTTATCGGCTTTTTTATTTTATGAACTTCCTGTATTATTTTAAGGTAATTTTCTACAAGCTCCTGCGGGGAAATAAATGAATGCCTTATATTTTTCTGCGAGACATCAAAAATCCCTTTCTGCGCAAAATCAAGAATTCTATCTATATCCTGCGAAGAATCGTAAGCGGTTTCTATTATTTTCGCGGAAGTATTAATTAATTCCCTGAGGATATATTTTTCTTTAACTATTTCGGCGTATTCCTTAGCATGAGCAGGGGATGAGACCTTTTCAACCAGATCTGAGAGATATTTAATTCCACCTATCTCCTCTAATTTGCCAATTTTACTTAACTCTTCTTTAATTAAAATTATATCAATGTTTTTTTTAGAGTCCTTAAGTTTAGATATAATTTCAAATATAATCTTATGAGAATCTATATAAAAATGCTCCGGCTTTAATATTTCAAGTATTGTCTCAATTGAGTCCTTGTTTATTAACATCGTTCCAAGAACAGCCATTTCGGACTCTATTGATTGTGGAGATGTTTTATTTATCATAATACCCCGTAAAGTTATACTTTAGAATATGGTTCACCCCGCTTCGATACCTGGGCGGGTTGAATTTAAGAAGATGTAATATTCACCTTAAATTTGGTTTTTATATCCATTGAGAGATTTACCCCGACTTCAAAACTTCCAAATTCCTTCAATGGAGTTTTAAGGTCTATATGTTCTTTATCAAGTTCTATATTAACGGCTTTTAAAGCTTTGATTATATCGCTTTTAGCAACAGAGCCGAACATCTGGCCTTCATCATTTTTGGCTCTGGTAAATGACAATGTAACCTGCGAAATTTTTGAAGATAATTCATTCAGCGCTTTATTTTTTTGTTCTATCTTTTTCTTTCTTCTTTCTTCGCTTGCTTTAAGCGCCTTTATCGCTCCTTCAGTGGCAGGGGTGGCAATTTTTCGCGGAATTAAAAAATTTCTCGCGTAACCATTTCTCACTTCTTTTATTTCGCCTTCTCTACCTAAGTGTATATAGTCCTTTTTAAGGATTACCTTCATAAATTCCTCCGCTTATTTTCTCATCATTGTTGTGTATGGCATAAGCCCTAAGTTCCTATTTATCTTTATCGCTTTTGATAACTGTCTTTGATGTTTTGCACATGCCCCGCTGATCTTTCTCGGAATTATCCTTCCGGTTTCTGTGGTAAACATCTTTAAAATCTGAATCTGTCTCCAGTCAATCTCTTTTATTTTTTCTATACAGAATCTACATTGTTTTTTCTTTACTACATTTTTTCTCGTCAGATTTTGCTTTTTCATATGATTTGCGCTTTGCTCTTTAAAATTTGTAGCGTTATTTTCCATATTAATCTCCTTTAAAAAGGTATCTCATCATTTGAATCTTCTATTTTATCATCCGAATTTTGAGATTCTATAGGAGGTTGGACATCTCTTACCTCTGATTCTTTTGTTTCTTCAAGTATCTGTATTCTATTTACGATTATTTTAAGTTTTTTTATTTTAGTTCCTTCTTTATTTGTATATTCAGATTGAGAAAGCCTTCCTTCTATATAAACCGGAGAACCTTTTTTTATTTTGTCCTTGCATCTATCGGCAATCTGTCCCCACGCTGTTATAGGTACAAAAGTGGTATCATCCTTCCATTCTCCGCTGCTGGGATCTTTATATCTTCTATTAGATGCTATATCAAAAAAGCAGACGCTTGTGCCTTTTTGAGTCGAGCGAAATTCAGGATCTCTTACAAGTCGCCCGGTTATTATCACCTGATTTTGATAAGGATATTTTATTGCCATTTATTTAACCACCTCTATGATTGATTTAACGAGGGTGGCTCTTAAAATACCTTCTGTAACTTTCAAATTATACCTTATTTCTTTTATTTTGCTTCCATCAATCTTAGCTTTAAGGAAATAGTAAAAGCCATCTCTATTCTTTTTTATTGGATGAAAAGTCCTTTTAATTCCCCAGTTGTCTTCGGTAAGTATTTCGCCACCGGCCGAAGAGATAACCTTTTTAGCTTTGGTTATAAGATCCTTTATATTGTTCTCGGTTAATTTAGGATCTATTATAATTACAATATCATAACAATTTTGTGCCATAATACAATAATTTTACAAAACTTTGCCATAAAAAGCAACATCGCGCATTGGATAATTAAAAATGTCGCCGAAATAGTTCTTGTTGGATAAAAAAGAATGTCTCCGAAACACCTCTTAATATAAACTAATATTAGGAGGTATTTATGACGGAGGTA
>Ga0078972_1010504_pt1 | contig 17245 bp, 15 predicted proteins | sample YelNatPaOPGAMG01_FD_67568 | JGI IMG/M metagenome (GOLD analysis project Ga0078972, IMG submission 67568) | Hot spring thermophilic microbial communities from Obsidian Pool, Yellowstone National Park, USA - OP-RAMG-01 (SPADES assembly) (version 2) | ecosystem: Environmental > Aquatic > Thermal... | reverse complement strand
AAATAATAATGGATAATTTGGCAGAAATGGGCATATATTTCAATATGGATGACTTTGGAACTGGATACTCGTCTTTGTCATATTTAAATCGTTTTGATTTTAAAAACATTAAGATAGATTCGAGCTTTGTGTTTGATTGTGAAAAAGACCCAAAATTAGCAACTCTTGTTTCCTCAATAATACATATGCTAAGCAACTTACAATACAACATCACTGCTGAAGGAGTTGAAAACGAATTCTTATTTTTTGCATTCAATCACTTAAATTGCAATTTTTTACAAGGATATTTTCTGTCTAAACCCATCCCTCTTAATGATTTTATATCATTTGTAAAGAATTTCAGATTAGATGATACTCTTTTAAATTTTTTAAGAAAAAGTATAAAAACAATTGATTTCGATCTTATAAAAGCCAAATATGAAATTTATAGATTTATAAAAACAATTGAAAAAATTATTCAAGAAAAAAGGTATGATGAAAATTTATTTTTCCTAAAAGATTGTAAAAACTGTGCATTTGGAAAATGGTTTTATTCAAACGTTGGAAAATATGCAAATTCCAAAATATTTAAAGAAATAGAAACAAACCATGTAGCGCTGCATAAAATTACTGAAAAGTTAATAAATGAACTGAGAGATGAAAATATACTCTATAAAGATTTCGAAAATCTTAAAAAGAGAGCGTATAAATTAAACAATTTGGTGGATAGTTTAGAAATTGAAAATCTTTGTTTGCCACCACATAAACTCTAACAGCTATATGTTGCCAGCCTTTAAAAATAACCCTAATGCAAGAGAAAACCCTAAGACTATTATAAAGAACCTAAGTATTTTTTCGTTCACTCTGTGAAGCGCATACGCACCAACCTGGCCACCAATTATCGCACCGACACACGCAACTATTGCCTGTGTCCAGGCAATATCCTTAGAAAAGAGAAACACTGCTACTGCTGATGCGTTCATCACAGCAGCAAGGACGTTCTTTGTAGCTCCTGCATTTCTCACAGCAAGTCCAGAAAGAGTAAGAGCAGCTAACATCAAGATACCAATTCCGCCGCCAAAATATCCTCCATAAATTGCTATTATAAACTGTGAGATAATTGTTTTTATAGGAGAAATATGAGATTTTGATTCACCCTTTTTCTTGAAATAGTTCCCCCAGATAAAGACGAGTGTAGCAAAAAGCACCAGCCATGGCACAAGATATTCAAAGATTTTTACAGGCGTCTTAATTAATAAAAATGCCCCAATTATCCCACCAACCAAGCTGATTGAAAATAATACTTTAAAAGAAACAAGAGGCAAATCTGAAACGTATTTTTTGCCAGCCAGGCCAGTAGTAACTTGACCAGGGAAAAGAGCTATAGTTGATGTTATGTTTGCAGCCCTTGCATTTAGGCCAGTAAACATAAGAGTAGGAAGGGTTAAGAATGATCCCCCACCTGCAAGAGCATTTTGGATGCCAGCAAAAAAGGAAACCACAAACAATATTAAATAAATAAAAATATTAATGCACCTCCTTTAATTAAGTTTTAATCATAAGTATAATATAATTTATACATTGTAGTCAATATAAATGATTTTATTTTACTTTGTAAAACAAAATCCAAAAAAATTAATTAATTAGAACAAAATTTCTGTTAAAATAATTTTACCGAAACAAAATTTTAATTAAGGAGTTCGGATGCACTTTAAAAACTTAGACGAAGTAGACAGACAGATATTAAAATATCTTTCAGAAGATGGTAGACTTAGCAATGCAGAACTTGGCAGGATGATAAAACTTACCAGAGCTGCAGTTAGAGATAGAGTGAATAAACTTGTAGAAAATGGAATAATAGATAGGTTCACCATAGTGATAAATCCATTAAAAGCTGGAAGAAATATCTCAATGTATTTTGAAATTGAAGTGGAATGGCCCAAGATCAATCAAGTGGTGAGTGAATTGTTGAAAAAGGAAGAAATAACAAATATATATCAAATGAGCTCAATTGGACACCTACACGTTCATGCCCTATTTGAAGATCAGACGCATACAAGCAATTTCATAGAAAGCCTGAAAACATTAAACGGGATAAAAAATGTGAATTCAGAATTCTTAATAAAAAGGTTCAAAGAAAGGGGATCTATTTTAATTTAGGATTTGCTCCAATTCTTGTTTCCTACGTTTAATTTAAAAAAATCTTTGATAATATTACATTTTAGATCAATGTCAACAAAATTTTCTTTTCTGCATCATCAAAATCAAAATGCCTATGACTATACTTTATTGTAATAGCAGTCCCACCTGTCAGTTAAAAGCCTTCATCTATCCCGGTATTTAGAACTAATTCTAAAGCATTTAGCTGTTGCTTTGTCAACCTCATCGTCTGATACTCCTAAGATTAATTTCCAAAAACTCCTATTTTTCCTTTTAATCTGTTAATATTGTTTAAAAAGAACTCCTTTAAAACGTCTGTGTTAAATTCAGAAAGAATTGCTCCTGGATCAGCATAAAACATCCTTCTAATTAATACTTCTTGCTCTGAATTTATGTCATCCCATTTATATATTTTTTCATTAATTTTCTCACTCATTAAGTTTGATTTTAGCATAAATTTCTAAAAACTTTGTGCAGCATCAAGGATAAGAATTTTTCCTTCTCTTAAGACCTTAAACTTAACAGGAATCTCGTTCGAGAGAATATCCGCCATAGAGTAAGTGTCCTTTACGCTTTTATCATTTATTTCTAAAATTATATCTCCAACCTTAATGCCTGACTCTTCAGCTAAAGAGTTTTGTTTCACATTCAAGACCTTTAGCCCGCTATAAGTTTCTCCTGTATCCAACGTATATGAAATTGGTTTTACGTCTATCCCGAGACTAATTTTGTTTGCAGTTGGTTTTTGTTGGCCTACTTCTTGCAATTTTTCTCTTCCATAATTGAAGTTCGGCACTGTCAAAGAAAGGTTTAAAAAAGTCTTGTTTCTATAAACCTTTAAATCAAACTGAGCGCTCTCCTTTCCCTGGACACCGTTTTGAATAACCTGAGTAAGGTAAGATCTATCTTTCACCTTTTCACCATTTACTTCTGCAATAATATCATTTGTCTTAAATCCAGCAATATCAGCAGGAGAATTGCTCTCTACAATCTTGACAAATGCACCGTAACTTTCATTCCATCCAGTATCCTTTTTTACTTTATCTATTTCTTTGTCGTCCCCAAAATAATCAATACCAGAAGGAGAATAAAGTTTAGAACCAGCAGCCAGAGCCAGTGTGTATATTACATCAGTTAACTTTTGGGCAACCTCTAAGTTTAGTGTTCTAAGAAATTCAGGCGAACCCTGAGAAGGCATTACCATAACACACCATTTGTTATCTCTATCAAGATTTGGCAAATAATAAATATATATCCCGCTGACCTCAACAAGATTTATAACAGCAGCTTCTTGCTCATTTCCATTTACTCCATAAAATCTCATGCCATATTTATCATAGTCAACCTTTGAGACAATATAGCCAGACCATGTACTAAATTTTTGGGATGCAACCAGATTGGTAAGTACAGATCTCCCAACATCCACAGATTGTAGAATTTGCGGTTTATACCATTTTGGATCCAATTGAAGGTCTTTGGAATCGAGTTCAACTGCAAAACTCACGCTTGAACACAAAAGAAAGGCACATAAAAACAAAATTATCTTGATCCTCACCATTATCTCCCCTTAAATTGTCAAATATTGGAAATAATATTAGCATAAAACAATAATAATGTCAAAGTTAAATTATTGTCAAGTTTATTTGTCATAAATTTTACTCTTTGTGTCCAACCAACGAATGATTATCCAATAATATTGGAATTTTTACCCAAAATTACTTCAGGCATGGGAGCTAAATTGAACCCCCATGCCTTTATACAGTATTATTCTAACGCTTCTTTTATAATCTCTGCTATGTGTTTTACCTTTACATTACCGCCTTTTTTATCTATTAAACCTTTAATTTGAAGGACGCATGCAGGGCAACCCGCTAAAACTATATCAGCCTTTGAATCTATAATATCTTTGTGCTTTTGATCAGCTAACTCGCCTGAAATTTCTGGAAACTTTACCGAATACGAACCTGCCATACCACAACACTGATCGCAATGATTCATCTCCACAAATTCTAAACCAGTCTTATTTATAACGCTTCTTGGCTCTTTGAAGATCCCCAAAACTCTTTTCAGATGGCAAGAATCGTGATACGTAGCAAGACCCTTTCCTTTTAGAGACTTTAACTTTAATTCGCCACTTTCGCAAAGCTCATTTATATACGAAGTATATTCTTTAATTCTTTTGCTAAACTTTACAGCAAGCTCATAGTATCTCTGATTATCCTTCATCAGTTCTGGATATCTCTCCCACATCTCTACGCCAGTTGGGCAAGCCAAAACTATGAAATCTGGATTTTCTTTTTGCATAGCATCAAGATTTTGTATAGCAACCTTTTTGGCGCTTTCAAGATCTCCCATTAAGAACATTGGCGTGCCACAACAGGTCTGTTCCTGAGGGAAGTCCACCTTAAAGCCTGCACAATTAAGGCTCTCAACTACAGCTTCCCCAATCTCTGGATATGCAAAGTCAATCAGGCAACCGCTAAAAAATGCTATCTTTTGTTTCTTTGTTTCTTTCTTTAATTTCAAGTTTTTAAACCTATCTCTGAAAGGCTCGTCTACTATGGCAGGAAGCGATCTGTCCTTTGTATAACCAGATAAAAACATAGGCAAATTTCTGATAAACGGTCCGCTCTTAAAAGGCTTTTGACCAAGGCTTGCCATTCTTAACATATTGTGGAAAAGCTGCCTATTTGACATTATATTTTGAAATACAACCTTGGGCAGAGTAGGCAAACCAGCCTTCTGTACACTTCTTTTTCTCATTTCAACAATGAGTTCAGGAATATTTATCTTGCCAGCACACACCTCAGTGCATCTCCCACAAGTAAGACAAAGCTCTTGAATCTGATCTGCAGTATTTTTGCTTCCGATGAATGAATTCAATAGAGCGCCAATACCACCGCTATATACATGACCATATACATGACCGCCCAGGAGAGCATATACAGGACATACGTTCGTACAGGCAGCACACCTTATGCACTGATAAAGTTCTTTGAATACAGGATCCTTTGCCATATCCAGCCTTCCGTGATCCACCAAAACTATATGAAGTTCTTTTTTCTGCACTGAAAAAGAGCCGTCAGGATTTTCAACTATAGCTTCGGATGGTCCAGAAATCAAGTTTACATAGCTCGTAAGAACTTGAGCGGTAGCATTTCTGGGTAAAAATCTCAAGATAGGTATAGCGTCAGTCATCTTTTCTACCAATTTCTCATAGCCTACTAGTATTACATGAATCCTTGGCAAGGTAGCAGTAAGCCTTCCATTGCCTTCATTTGTAACTATAAAAAGAGAACCGTTCTCTGCAACAGCTATATTCGCTCCAGAAATCCCCATATCAGCTTTCAAAAATTTTTCTCTTAGTTGAACCCTTGCAGTATGAACTAAAAACGGTATATCTGGTTCAATATCTTTGCCCAATTCTTTAGAGAAATAATCTGCCACCTGTTGTCTATTTAAGTGAATAGCAGGCATAACCATATGTGAGGGCTTATGGCCTGCAATCTGAATTATCCACTCACCCAAATCTGTCTCCTGCGATTCTATTCCTTCTTTTTTAAAAGCTTCGTTTAGCTCTACCTCTTCAGACACCATAGACTTACTCTTTACTACCAGCTTGACATCTTTCTCTTTACAAAGCTTCATAATGTAGTCGATAACGTCTTTATCGGTTTTTGCGCGATAAACTATAGCCCCTCTTTTTTCTACTTCGCTTTGAAATTGATCAGCTAATTTATCTAAATTTTTAACCACGTTCTTTTTGATATTTGCGATCTGATCGCGCAAAGCTTCAATATCGTATCCCTCGAAAGCCCTTGCGCGCGCTCCTGGATAAACCTCAGAAAAAGTTCCCAGGTTCTTTCTTTGTATGTTATCCTTCAGCTTATCTTTAATCTTGTCTTTTAGCTCTTTTGTAATCATTATTCTTCCTCCTCTACGAGAATTACCACCAACTTACTAGGACCATGTACGCCAATGGTCAAAACTCTCTCAATATCTGCAGTCCTACTAGGTCCTGTAATAAAACTTATATGACCACTTGCAAATTTTTCCTTAAAAATTTCAAACATTGATTCGTAATCCTTCACAATTCTGTTTGACCTTACCAGTGCTATATGAACGTTTGGCATTGCAGAAACCAACCTCTTCCAAACTGGATATGACCACTCTATGACAGATCCCGTTTCAGCCAGTGCACATTCCATTTCAGAGATACCTATATCAGCAATATTTGCCTCTTTCTTTCCCCCCTCAAAGAAGAGATTGATATTCATATCCTTTGAAATCTTATCAATCTCTAGATTGTCTATTAGATCTGATTTAAAAGCAATGATATTTTTTGCATTTTCCCTTTTAAAAACTTCTTGAAGAGTATTCTTCGCATCTTTCAAATTGGTGAAGTAAACCTCAGCAGATACTGCTTCAGCTCTTCTTTTAAAGTCTTCAAAAGAACCTTTCTCAACCTTTGCGATAAACTTTTCATCCCACAAAACTGTCTGCATAAATACCTCCAAAAACATATTTAATATATTGTAGAACCAAATTTATAAATTGTATAATTTAAATTATTTAAAAGTTCAGAATTGTTTAACATTGGTATCCCAGTTAAATTATTTAATGCAATGATATTGATTATGTCTTAAAATTTATAATTATTTTGTATACGGTTTATAATATTCTTATGAAAATTTTCAAAACTAACTCTATACTAATAATAGCGCTTGTCCTTACAGACCTATTATCCTTTTATCTTAGCCTATTTTTAGCCTATCAGATTAGATATCTCCTTTTCTACCTTTTACCAGGAAGACTGGTCCCAATGTCTTTTGCATTCGTATCGTTTTTAAAAATGTGGTGGATGCCCTTCATAACCATAGTTCTTATATGGACCATGAACTTATATAAAAAGAGGCTGCCTTTCTGGATCGAGGCCTCAACCTTAATTAAAATACTTACATTAAATTCTGTATTGATATTTGCAATGGTATCTTTGGGTAAACTCTTAGACGAGGTATCAAGAGGGGTCTTAATCTTGTTTTGGTTTATTAGCCTATTTTTATTTCCCTTACTAAGACTCATAGTAAAATTAACTTTGTTCAATTTTAACCTGTTTAAAGAGAGAATATTGTTCTTAGGAGCTGGAAAAACCGCAAAAGATAGCGCATCTGGTTTATTATACGATAAGTATCTCGGATATCATCTGGTAGGCTTTTTAGATGACGATAAGGAAAAGTGGAAAAATTTATTAGAGATTTGCGGCAAAAATTATAAAGTCTTTGGCAGCATAAATCACTTTAAAAAATTTATCAAAAAATTAAATATTTCAACCATAGTAATAGCGATACCATCTCTTGACGCACAGTCGTCGTCCAAGCTCGTTGGAAAAGTGCAGCTATTGGTAAACAAAGTCATAGTAGTTCCTGACTTTAAAGGAGTGGCACTTTTAAATTCTGAGCTACTAACTCTTTTCGATCAGAGACTATTTTTGATAAGCATCAAGAACAATCTAAAGTCCAAAACAAGCCAGGCTATAAAAAGAATATTCGATTTAGTTTTATGTTTAGCTTTCTCCTGGCTAATATTACCTATCATAGTTATAATAGCTATCCTTATTAAAAGGGACTCTGAAGGCTGTGTCTTTTTTATTCAAGAACGTGTGGGAAAGCACGGCAGGCCTTTCAAGTGTATAAAATTTAGGTCAATGGTATTAAATTCTGATGAAGTATTAAATGAATATCTTAATGAAAACCCTGAAATAAGGTTAGAGTGGCAAAAATTTAAAAAGATTAAGGGTTTTGATCCAAGAGTTACAAAGTTTGGGAGATTTCTCAGGAAAACATCTCTTGATGAGCTTCCGCAGATATTTAATGTCGTAAAAGGCGAAATGAGCCTTGTGGGACCTAGACCATATTTGTTTTCCGAAATACCTGATATGCAGGACTATGAAGAAACAATACTGCTTACCGTTCCTGGTATTACAGGCTTATGGCAGATTTCTGGTAGAAGTGAGCTCAACTTTAACGAGAGGCTAAACATTGATGTATGGTATATTTTAAATTGGTCTGTATGGCTCGATTTGGAGATACTATTTAAAACTCTATCAGTAGTAATTAAGAGAGAAGGAGCCTATTAATTCATTTTGAAATCAAAAAGTCTTACAAATAAAATTCATAAATTTATGTTCACAGTTCTACTTATTAATAGTAAAATATAGTCTGTTATGGAACATAATAATATTGAAAAATCAGAAGATTTAAAGATCCTCTTGTTAACTGTTAGCGAGCTTATGTTTGCAATAGTTGCAATTCTTGCTCTCAGATTTCTTGACCATCCAATTTATTTCAGCATCACCAAAACGGTAATATTTATCTCAACCACTATAGGCGGCGGACTATTTATATTTACCTATTTTCTCAGCAGAAAATTTGACTTCATAAAGGATATGGGAAATCAGATACAGTCCTTTGTGTTCAAAGACATAGGCGCGCTTGAAATATTTTATCTTGCCCTGCTCTCTTCGTTTTGCGAGGAAATATTTTTTAGAGGCCTCTTACAAAGGCTTTTTGACGTTCCCTTTGCTGCGTTAGTCTTTGGTTTATTTCATATGTCAGAGTGGACTAACAAAGGTATGGCAAATGCAATGTACCTTGCATTTTTGGGCCTTTGCTTTGGACTTTTGTATAACTACACGCACACTATAACAGCGCCGATAATAGCGCATTTTTCTGTAAAATTTTGCATTGGGATAGCAAACTACTGGCTCGATCCTGACAGGCTTTAGAACAAAGAAAGATATAAACGAATAAAATAGTCTCCAAAGCCGTATGAAATCATACAACCAAGTACTAAAAATGGACCAAAAGGTATAGGTTCACCCTTTTTAATAATTCCAAATATTCTGAAAACAATTCCAACTATGCTGCCAAGCAAAAATGCAGTAAAAAAACCAAAAAAAGAGTGAAAAACGCCAAGAAAGCACGACATTGAAGCAGAATATTTTGTATCTCCACCGCCCATACCACCATTTGTTATTACAGAAACGCCGTAGAATAGCAGGAATATCCCAGCAGCAACTACAATTGACCCTATAAGGTTACCACGCAAAATAGCAATTCCAATGGCAGGAATCAAAGATAACACTGAAAATGAGTCTGGAATCAAAAGAGTCTCAAGATCTGTAAAAAATATGCCCAGAGATGCAGTAAAAAACCATACGTGCAAAAAAAATTCTAGACTAAAACCCCAATCCAGATAACACACTAGAAAAATCATCACCTCAAGAATTTCTACTACTAAATATCTGATAGGAATAGGCTCCTTGCAATAAAAACACTTGCCGCCTAAAAATATATACGACAAGATAGGGACATTCATATACCACTTTAGCGAGTTGCCGCACTTGGGACATCGAGAAGGTGGACTTATTATCGATTGCTCTCTGGGAAGTCTATAAATGAGCATATTTAAAAAACTTCCAAATATAGCGCCAAATGAAATTATAAATACAAAATCCATAAATAAGTGCCTCCAAATTATGACTTCAAAAAGGTCTAATTTTTCTTTAATTAGCAAAAAATATAATAAAATATTATAATTTAAAATTTAGCAAAAAAATCTTATGAATATAGGAGAAAAAATGAGAAAAATTTTAGTCTTTTTATTTCCTTTGCTTTTTGTATTTATTTTATCAGGTTGTAACAATACTACTACAAAAGGAAATGCCAATACTCCAACACCATCGCCAGAACAGATAAGCTCAAAATCGGTAGAGCTGCTGTTCCCAAGAGAAAATGAGAATCCCGTGCCAGTATTGACAAACCTCTATAACAACGCCAAGAGGAAGATTGATGTGGCAATATATAGTTTTACTCAACCTGAAATTTTAAAAGCCCTAACCAATGCTAAGAAAAGAGGTGTAGATGTAAGAGTAATAGTAGACAGGGAACAATCAAACGGCAACGTAATGAAACACGCTATAAATACCCTGCTAATAGATAAAATTCCAGTTAAAGTAAACACCCATTCAGGACTTATGCACTTGAAAATGAGCGTAATAGATGACTCTATTACTACCACGGGAAGTTACAACTACTCAAAGGCCGCTACCGATACCAATGATGAAATGTTCGTGGTAATAAAGGATCCAGCTTTTGCGAAGAAGTGTGAGGATTACTTTAATAGAATGTGGAATGACAATGAAAACTTTAAGAACCTTTCAATTTAGATACTAAATCAAAATAACCAGGAGGAAAAATGAAAGCTATAAAAATATTGTATATATTTTTTTCTTTGCTTTTGGTCATATCTTTTGGAAATAGATCCTATGCAGATGTAAACAGAATCATATCTTTACTGGATTCTACTCCACCGCAATCTTTTGTATTACAAATTTCAGGGTATAGAATAAACGGCTCCTTTCAGGTCTGGGCTACTCAAGATAGAGTCAGAGTTGACGGCCCATTCATAATCGGAGACGGGAGCGCAGTAATAAATATCGCTGATAATAAATATTTCTTCAATTCTCATCTTCTTCACATAGCATATTTGATGTCAAAAGAAGACCTTGAAAAATATGCCGACAGAACCTTTAATTATCTATTCTTCCCTACAGAGGGCAATCAAATTGCATCAACAGCCACACCAGATGGAACCGATACGCTCAGCGTTGGCCCCTGTCACGTATATACATTTAGCAGAGAAAATTTGAATTTCACCGTTTGGGTAGAGGACTATACCTCATGGATAAGAAAAATATACATACAATCTCCAAAAGGCGATACAACTGTTTTAGTTACTGATATTTCTGTCGGAAAAGAAATTCCATCATCTACATTCAAGATTCCTTCATGGACTTATACCATAAACGGAGTGCCAAAATAAATTACTCAGGGCATATACCCTGAGTAATAAATAAAAACTATCTAATTATAATCTTACAAACCTTTTTAAATATATCTAACCTATTTTTCCACTCATTTAGAAGCTCTCTGCCATATGGTTGAATCAGAGATGCGCTTTCGTCAAGTGTTCTATCGTTTCTAAAGTTTTGCCAGTACCAGAGGTTGGCTCCCTCAATCTCAAAAAGCATCTTCGTTAGAACCTCAATATTGTGAAATTTTGGAAAAATTGTAGTACGCAACTCATACAATGAAGGAGTGCTTTTTTCTAATAGATAACGAATGGTTGCCCTTGATTTTTCGCCATCACCGCCTACCAGATCATATTTTTCAAAGGGGACTTTAAAGTCGACAGCCCACAGATCCACCAGGCCTTTTCTGTCCCAATCAAAAACTTTTTCTGGGAAGGAACCGTTTGTATCAATTTTAATCAAAAATCCCATTCCCTTAACTTTCTCTATAAAGCATTCCAATTCTTTACTATGAAGGAGTGGCTCTCCGCCAGAGATGACCACCCCATCTATCTTATTATTTCTTTTTTCGAGAAAGCTAAAAAATTCATCGACATTCACATCTTTTAAGCTTTCCTCACATTTATACTCAGGCAAAACGAGTTCAAAATTATGGCAATATGGACAACGAAAATTACAGCCTTCGGTAAAGAGAACAGTAGAAAGCTTGTCGGGATAGTCTATAAAAGAAAGTTTTATCCAGCCCTTAAACAAGATTTACCTTACAACCAATCTGTTAATTGAGTTCTTATTGATATCATATTCTAATCTGTTTTTGAATTCTTCTTTCTTGCCCTTATTCCACATCCTTACAGGTCTATAGTATCCAACCACTCTCGAATATACTTCTGTCTCTTTGTTACACTCTGGACAAGTAAAATGTTCACCTGCAATATAGCCGTGTGTAGGACATATAGAAAAAGTAGGAGTAAGCGTGATATATGGGAAAGAATAATTTTCAAATGCCTTTTTTACAAATTGCTTTGCAGCCTCAGGCGCTGGAGACTCTGGCAAAAATGCATGAATAACTGTGCCGCCTGTATATAGTTTTTGTAACTCCTCCTGATGATCCATTACCTCAAAGGGATCTTCTGTATAACCTACTGGTAAATGAGTCGAATTTGTATAATATGGTTCACTCTCTCCTGATGCAATGATGTCTGGATATCTCTTCTTGTCATGCTTTGCAAGCCTATAAGATGTTCCCTCCGCAGGAGTAGCTTCTAAGTTGTATAGGTTGCCAGTTTCCTCCTGATAATCAGACAGTCTATTTCTCATATGTTGCAAAACTTTTACAGCAAAACTTTTTCCCTTTTCAGTTGAGATAGACACTCCCAAAAAGTTTAGGCAGGCTTCGTTCATCCCTACAAGACCGATTGTCGAGAAGTGATTTGAAAATGAGCCTAAATATCTCTTTGTATATGGTAACAAACCGTTTTTAAGATTCCTTTCTACTACTTTTCTCTTAATTTCAAGGGATGTCTTGGCAAGATTCATAACCTTGTCGAGCCTTGAAAAAAATTCTCCTTCGCTCTTAGAAAGATATCCTATCCTTGGCAAATTGATAGTTACTACTCCTATTGAACCCGTTTTGTCTCCAGATCCGAAAAGTCCGCCACACCTTTTTCTAAGCTCTTTCAGATCCAACTGAAGTCTGCAGCACATACTTCTGATATCAGAAGGCTTTAAATCAGAATTTATGAAGTTTTGAAAATATGGAACGCCATATCTTGCTGCTAAATCGAACAAAAGATTCGCATTCTCACTCTCCCAAGGAAAATCATTTGTAATGTTATATGTAGGAATTGGGAAAGAAAAAATTCTTCCATCATAGTCTCCTTCAAGCATAACTTCTATATATGACCTATTTATCATATCCATTTCTTTTTTACATTCGCCGTATGTTCCATATTCTGGGCAATCTTTTCCACCTATCAGTACAGGTCTGCCCTTCATATCGTCTGGTACAGTCCAATCAAAAGTAAAATTGATAAATGGTGGCTGAGATCCCCATCTGGAAGGCACGTTCATAGCAAAGACCATTTGTTGAATTATCTGTTTCACATTCTTATAATCCAAACCATCTGCCTTCACAAATGGTGCAAGATAGGTATCTACGGAATTAAATGCCTGTGCGCCTGCAAATTCCATCTGCATTGTACCCAAGAAGTTCACCATTTGACCAGTCAGAGCTGAGAGATGCTTTGCAGGACCTGCTGCAACCTTACCAGGTACTCCGCCAAAACCTTCTCTTAATAGATCCTCCAGTGACCACCCTGCGCAATATGCAGTAATACCGTATGAAAGATCGTGAATGTGCATATCAGCGCTTACATGGGCATCTTTTACTTCATCAGGATATATACGATTTAAAGTATAATGTGCCATAACAGATCCAGCAGCATGAAGAACTAAGCCTGGATAAGAGTATGTAGTATTGGAGTTCTCATTCGTTCTCCAATCTTCCTGATGAAGATAGTCCTGTATTATGCGTTCTATATCAACTGCGCAAGAAAGATTTTCTCTTGCCTCTTGTCTCTTTCTTCTATAAAGGATGTAAGCCTTTGCAGCCTTTGCAAAACCGTTTTCTATCAAAACTTCTTCTACAACGTCTTGAATTCTTTCAATATCTACTACATCTTGATCTTTGTACTGACGATAGAGTTTTTTTGAGACCTTTGTGGTCAAGTCTCTTTCTGCCCCAAGGTGCTCCTCTACAGCTTTAAATGCCTTTGAAATAGCCCTTTCAATTCTGAAAATATCAAAGGGTACTACCCTGCCATCTCTCTTCTTTACAAAATCAGGAGAGAATATAACCGTCTCATCAGAATTGTTATCTATCTCTTTTTTAGAGCCCTCTTCATAAACCTCATGTGTAGTAAATCTCTTGCCGCAAGAGAGACATTCTCTCTTTCTCCTTATAACTCCACTATCCTCTACATAACGAGTATCAATAACTTTAGAATCGTTTGAATCACAATAAGGACACTTCATCTTCCTACCCCTTTTTCCTTAAATTTGAAAAAAAATAAATTTAATTAAACTATATATAGTTTCTCATACTACATATAGTTTGTCAATACAGTTTTCAATAAAATTTTCAAAGACTTCTACTTTAGTAAGTCCAAATACATAAATTAATTTTATACACAATAAATTATATTGATTACAAAAAATTTACTTTTTCTATGGCTTCTAATATAATAAACTCATAAGCCTTGATCAGAATAGTTTTAAGGATTTCCCCAAGTGATTTTTAAGAATCAAAGTGCTATTCCCCGAGCAAGATGCTCAGGGTACTATGAAGTTCTTTTAAGAACCAAAGCAATACACCCCGAGCAAGGTGCTCAGGGTACTATGAAGAACTTTCCGCGAGTAAGATGCTCGCGCTACCATTAGATTCTCAGGGCACTATTTAAGTATTACAATAGTTATAAAGAAATACCAAATAAATAAGTGGAGGTTTTTAAATGTGGACTGAACGAATGGCAAAAAGAACAAACTTGTTAGAAAGCTCTGTCATCAGAGAACTCTTGAAGCTCACAGCCAAAAAAGAAATGATATCCTTTGCTGGCGGTCTGCCAGGTCCAGAAACATTTCCAGTTAAAGAATTTAAAGAGGCATCAGACAAGGTTCTTAAAGATAGTGGCACACAGGCACTCCAATATACGATTACTGAGGGATATCCACCACTAAGAGAATTTTTAGCATCATATCTTTCAAAAAAGGGCATAAAGTGCAGCGCAAAAAATATTCTTCTTACAAATGGATCCCAACAAGCCCTCGATCTTATAGCAAAGGTTATGTGTGACCCTGACGACTACATACTTCTGGAAGAGCCATCATATTTAGGCGCTATACAAGCATTTACGGCTTATGAAACAAAATTTGCAACTATTCCAATAGACAAAAACGGCACTGTAACAGATTTATTGGAAGAAAAAATAAAAAAATATAACCCTAAATTTATCTATCTTTTACCAAACTTTCATAACCCAGCGGGGATAACTTTGTCTCTCGAAAGAAGGAAAAAAGTAATAGAGATTGCGAATAAAACTGGTTCGTTGATAATCGAAGACGATCCTTACGGCGACCTCAGATACACAGGAGAGAGCCTTAGTCCTATAAAAGCATTTGATGTCAACGACAACGTCATATATCTGGGCACTTTTTCGAAAATTCTATCCCCAGGAGTTAGAATTGGTTGGATAGTGGCACCAGATAATATAATGATAAAGTTGGTTGAAGCAAAACAAGGCGCAGATCTTTGCTCCAGTCCATTTATTCATATGGTAGTAGATGAACTTTGCAAGAACAACATACTCGAAACTCAACTACCAAAGATAAAAAAGATTTACGGCGAAAGATGCAAGTTGATGTTAGATTCTATTGAAAAATATTTTCCATCAGGGTCTGAATGGACCAGACCAGAGGGTGGACTATTTATCTGGGCTCAGCTGCAGGAAAAATATAATACAAAAGAATTGTTTAACAAGGCTATTGAAAATAATGTAGCATATGTACCAGGATTTTGTTTTTACGCTAACGGCGGAGGAGAAAGCACAATGAGACTGAATTTCTCCAATGCGCAAAACGATATGATCGAAGTTGGAATAAAGCGCTTGTCAGAGATTTTCTAAATAAAAAAATGCACACCCTCAAAAATAATACGAGGGTGTGCATAAATTTTCACACTAGAAAAAACTTTTTTACTTTTTATTTCAAGGCTTCTTCCAAGATGTTTAAGCCCTTTTCAAACTCTTCATTAGAAATAATTAATGGCGGCGCAATTCTTAAAGTATTTGCCCCTAACATATTTACAAAAAGACCCAATTCAACCGCCTTAGCAAAAACATCATCAGTTTTCTTTACTGGGTCAATTCCCCAAAGAAGCCCCATACCCCTATAATCTTTTAGCAAACCTTCTTTCAGCCATCTATCGAAAACATCATCTGCAAACTTACCCAGCTTGCTGACGTGGTCTACTATATTGTCTCTCTCCATTATTTCTAAAACTTTTAGTGCTACAGAACAAATTAGCGGCGAACCGCCAAATGTAGTAGCATGATGCCCAAATTTCAAGTAAGATGCCACACTATCCTTTGCAAGCATCGCACCAATAGGAACGCCTGTCCCCAAGCCCTTTGCAAGACTGAGTATATCAGGGGTAATCTCATAGTGTTCATAACAAAACATCTTACCGGTTCTGGCCATTCCTGCCTGCACTTCATCTAAGATCAGCAAAATATCTTTTTGATCACATATTTCTCTTACTCTTTTCACAAATTTTTTTGGCAACACAAAAACTCCCATACCTTCTACAGGCATCGTTTCCATTATTACTGCTGCCAAATTCTTCTCTTTCTCCAAAATATTTAAAAATTTATCAAGGTCATCCATAGGTCCGAAAACCACTCCAGGAACAAGCGGTTTAAAAGGTTCTTGATATTTCTTCTGACCAGTTACCGAAAGAGCTCCGAAGGTTCTACCATGAAATGCACCTTCAAATGCAAGAAATTTATTTCTATCAGGACTGCCTTTAGAAAAATGATATGCCCTTGCCAGCTTCAAAGCGCCTTCATTTGCCTCTGCGCCAGAATTGCAGAAAAATACCTTGCCCAAACCAGAGAGATCTACCAATTTTTTTGCAAGCAGGATCTGATTTGGATGATAGAAGAGGTTGCTCGCATGAATCAAAGTGTGAGCTTGCTTATGAAGAATCTCTGCGATTTCTGGATGAGAGTGTCCAAGGGAACATACGGATATGCCACCTATAAAATCCATATACTTCCTATCTTCAATATCTTTTAAATATACCCCCTCACCACTGGCTAAAACCACCGGATACCTCTTGTAAGTTTGAAAATGAACCTTATGTTCTAATTCCATCCACTCGTTAGATTTCATAATATACTCCTTTGTGCTATTTATTTTAATAATTATACAATAAAGTTAGATATAGTCTAATTTTATCAAACGGTTTTAAGCATTAACATATTACTTTGATATTATGAATATATAGTAAAATCCCATCTTTGACACTTGAAGAGAACAATAATGCTTATGAGCATTGATATTTAAAGCTTTTTAGGACTTTATATTGATAGTAAGCCAAGCATCCTGCTTGGTAGCTTTAAGATCAAAAGCAATACGCCCCGAACAAGATGCTCAGGGTACCATAAAAGCGCAGAACAC
>Ga0078972_1010503_pt1 | contig 17245 bp, 20 predicted proteins | sample YelNatPaOPGAMG01_FD_67568 | JGI IMG/M metagenome (GOLD analysis project Ga0078972, IMG submission 67568) | Hot spring thermophilic microbial communities from Obsidian Pool, Yellowstone National Park, USA - OP-RAMG-01 (SPADES assembly) (version 2) | ecosystem: Environmental > Aquatic > Thermal... | reverse complement strand
CGGTGAATGCGGCCGTCGGCTTCAAGCCTCCCGGAGTCGATCACGACGCCCTGGGTCTGGGCGAAACGCAGAAAGGTCTGGCCGCCGTCTTCGAGCACTTGGGTCTCCAGGTTGCGGCCCCAGGTGCGGGACCGATACCTGGACTCTGCGGCGTGGGCCCGCAGAGGGACGTGCCCTAACGCCCGATGCCCTTGTCCTGTTTGCGCCGCTCAATGCGCGGCTCGGTTGCGCGGGCGTAGTGCCGGGTCTGCTCTATTGCCCAGGCAATGCTGTCACTGAGCGTGGGCTTGTCGGGGGCGCGAATAGTATCCCATGCGGCAGCAGCGGCTCGGGATGTCGACAGGGCATCCAGGGCGTTGTTCAAGGCATCGAGTCGATCTCCACGCAGCAGAGGAGCGATGACTTTTTCGGTGTGCCCCGGATGGCTATGCGCGACCACGGCGCGCCAGTCGAACAGGTCGCGCGGCGTGAGTGCCCAGCCGCGGTAGAACAGTTTCTTTGCCAGCACTTCGTCGGCGGGCTCCAAAGCGAACGGCACATCGGGATGATGTTCGTCGGGCGATGCTGGCGAGCTCACGCCAAGAACCGTTCGCTTTGAATTGGGCTACTTCTTTGCGGGTGGTCATGTCCAATCGGCGACCAGCCGTTCCCAGGCTTCGACGCGCGGCGAACCATCGACGACAGCTTCGACGTAGAGCCGGTTGGCCTGCCGCCAATCGGCACCGGACTCTCGGGCACAGCCCAGAATCAGCGCAGGGTCAATTTCCGCGAATAGGCTTTGCAGCAGACCGGCATTTCAGGCCATCCTCTCGACGTGGAATCCCCCGCTGGCCGACCAGCCACGCACTGCGGCGACTTCCTCGACCCGGCGGCCTTCGGGTATGCGTTTGATCGACACCACCACGTTGACGGCTTCGGCGATGAGTTCGGGGTTGGGTGGCACGCCCGCTTCCTGAATGAGCTGGCCGACACGGATCAGCGCGGCGCTGGCATCGTTGGCATGCACCGTGCCGACCCCGCCGGGGTGGCCGGTGTTCCAGGCCTTGAGCAGTGCCAAAGCGCTGCCGTCGCGCACTTCGCCGACGACGATGCGGTCAGGACGCAAGCGCATGGTGGCGCGCAGCAGCCGCGTCATGTCGGTGTTGTCGCTGGTGCGCAGAAACACGACGTTCTCGGCGTTGACCTGCAGCTCGCGGGTGTCTTCGATGACGACGACGCGGTGCTCGCGGTCGACCCGGGCGACGGCATCGAGGATCGCGTTGGCCAACGTCGTCTTGCCGGTGCCGGTGCCGCCACACACGAGGATGTTCTGCCGCGCTGCGACGGCACTCTCGATGACGGCGCGCTGCGCTGCGGTCATGATCGCCTTCGCCACATAGTCTTCCAAGGTGAAGACCAGGGTTGCCTTCTTGCGCAGGGCGAAGCTGGCGCGTTCGACCAGGGGTGGGATCAAGGCCTCGAAGCGACTGCCGTCCAGCGGCAACTCGCATTCGAGGATGGGACGCTCAGGTGTCACGACGGTGTCGAGCATGGCCGCGACGGTGTTGACGATGGTCAGCGCCCGCACGGCGTCGATGCGGCCTGTGCAGGCCATACCTGCGCCGAGGCGATCCACCCACAGCGTGCCGTCGGGGTTGAGCATGATTTCGACGACTTGAGGGTCATCGAGCGGGATAAGGATTTCCGGGCCCATCGCCCGGCGCAGGGCCTCGGACTGGCGGGCGTGGACCTGCTGTGTAGAGGTGTTCACGCCGCGTCCTCGGTGCCCGCTGTTTCTCCGTCCGTCGTCTCCGCTTTCTCGGAAGCGGTGACGTCGATTGGGCGGATGCCACGGCCTGCCAGTTCCAGGATGTCATCCTGACTGGCGGGCCGTGTGCCGGTCAGGGCCGTCTCGGTCAGGGCGCGGATGAGGCCCTTGGCCGCGCCGCGCTGGGTATAGGCACGAACGAGGTGGGCTTGATCGCCGAGTTCGACGACATAGAGTTTGCCGGAGGTGGCCATGTCTTCTCCAGGTTGCGGCCCCGGGTGCGGGGCCGATACCTGGACTCTGCGGGGTGGACCCGCAACAGCATCGACCACAGGCACCAGCACGCTTCGTTTATGAGGTTAAATATTTCGGGAAAACTGTTCTCAGCGTCCTCGTTCCTGCTCAATCCCCACCTGGCGCATCAGCGCGCCGTAGCCCTTGCCCAGTCTTTGCCGCGTGGTGTCGTTGACCTGGGCGACGCTTTCCCCTGCCTTTTGCGCGTTCTCCACTGCACGCATCCATTGTTGCGCTGCCTTGCTGCGTTGGGCCTCGGTCGCGGCGCGTGTCCAGGCGTCCAGCGCTCGCTCAATAGCCGATGGCCTTGACTTGTCGTCCTCGCGACCTGCCTGCTGCGCGGGCATATCGCCAGGCGCCTGAGGATTTAAGGACTTGCCCGGTTTTCCGGCTTTTTCGTCCACAGATGCTGTGGACAACCCGGGTCGTAGCGGGCGCCCGCGCTGGCGCTCGTCGGCCACGATGACTTGCAGGTCGGCGTCGACCACACGGATGCCAAGCCGCGCGGCTTGGCGGGCGGCTTGTTCTCGGAATGCGGCGCTGCCGGTGATCTCCACCTGGCCGCCATATTTCTGTGCCGCGATGCGCAAGGCTGCCTCGAGCGACTCCGCTGCCTTGTCGTGCACCTCGATGCGCGGCCCGGTGTCGGTGAACACCTCGCGGCCCTGCACGTTGCGGTAGCGCACCTGCTGACGGCGCCGGTCGATCTGGGCGTCCAGTCCGGCCAGTACCAGTTTGCGCAGCGGGTCGAGTTCCTCGCCTTCGATGCCGTCGCGCTTCCGTTTGTTTTTTCGCTGCTCCCGGTAGCGGATGCCGCGCAGCGCGGCCTGTGCCGCCTCGTCGCCCTGCTCCGCCTCGTGCTCCAGCCACTTGCGCCACACCTCCGCCCGGGGGAGTTTCGCCGAGAGCGCCTTGCGTTCTTCGGCCTGACGCTTTTGCAGGGTTTCGCGTTCTTGCGCGGCCTGCCAGACCCAAAGGGATTGCGCGACGGCGATCGGTGTCCCTGACTTGCGCGACTCGGCGTAGATCTGTGCCCTGGCCTTGCGCTGCTCCGCCTGCAGGGCAGATCGTTCGCGTTGGTGCCGCTCGCGCAGCTCGGCGCGATGGCGGGACTTGTTCTGCCGGATCGATTCCTGCTCGGCTTTGAAGCGGTCGGCCAGCGCGGCGCGCGCCTGGGCGCGCTCAGCGCGGCGCACCGCCCTGGTGTCTGGATCCGCGAGGTTCGCCAATGCTCCCCTTGACAGTTCGCCGGTTCTGGGCTGGCGGCGCGTGGCTTCGACGTGCGCGGCGTAGCGCTGCGGCAGTTCGAGTGGAGTCTGCGGGAGGACGAAGGGCCCCAGACGCTTTTCCAGCTCAGCCTTGCTCGCCCAGCGGCCGAGCTGGGAGGCTTTGGCTGCGAGGGTGCGACCGTCCGGCAACTGCGTGGTGACGACCAGACCGGAACCCTTGGCCTGCATGGCAACGCCATGCGTCGCCAGGGTGGCGTGCACATCGGCCCAAGTGGCGCCAGGTTGATCGAGGGTTTTGCGCAGATCGTCGGCGGGGGCTTCGGCGACCCAGGTTTGGAAGGACTGTTCAGCGCCGAGATTTATTTCGGCCCGCCTTGCGCGTTCGCTGAGTCTCGGCCCATCGTCCTTCAATAGTCCTCGTTCGCGGCGTTCAGCCCGGCTCATGCGCACGATCTTGGGGCCGGCGGCGGAATCCAGAGTGATGAAGGGGCCGTTTGCGCGCTGGTGGCCGAACGCGATTTCGAGTTCGCGCATGCAGCGGTCGAGGATGAAGTAGTCCTTCTTGAACGGCGGACTGATGGCGTTGAGCTTGTCGGGGTGGACGCGGTTGATGACCAGGTGCACATGGTCATTGTCGGTGTCGCGGTGGATCGCCCAGACGGCTTGGTGGTCGCCATAGCCGAGTTCCTTCATCACATGGCGGCAGGCGTGTTCGGCCTGCTGCGGGGTGGGATGTTCGCCCTCTTGCCAGTTGATGGCGACGTGATAGACCGGGTTGCCGTTGAACCGTCCCTTGCGTCGGCACGCATCGGCTTTGGCGTCACAGACACTGGCCAGGGCGATGGCGTAAGCCCCACGGAATTCTTCCGTGTCCCCAGGATCGTCCCAGTACAGATCGTCGTTGTCGATGTTCAGGTGCCCGCAGTCCAGGGTCTGTCCTTCGGGCAGCGTGCTGTCCCTGGATGCGCGCAGGGCGTAGCGCAGGACATCCTCGAAGCCTTTGCCAGCGGCGGAGTGTTTCAGGGTGATGACTTTGGCGAGCATGGGGTTCTCCGGCGCAGGGCGGCTGCGGTACGTTGCAGGTCTTCGAGGACGCGCCAGAATTTGCGACGGTCTTCGGGGGTGGCCCAGCCTTTGTCTTTCGGATAAAGGTGTTTGAACAGGCGGCCGAGTTGGTCGATGCTGTCGGCGGTGTCGGTGTCGGTGCTGCTGAGCACAGGCTGCTGCAGTGCCCGCTGCCGGATGAGGGCCGAACGCGACTTGCCAGCCTGCCGGGCCTGCGTGGACAAGTCCTGCAGGTCGGCGGTGGTGAAGCGCACGGAGACCCAGCGGGTACGTAGGGGTTTGTCTTCCATAACGTGACTCTGCGGGCTGGGCCCGGAGGATTCCGGTGCTTCTTCGGTAGAGTCCTGCGCCGGGCCGGAGCCATCCTGTTGGAATCCGGAATCGGTCGTGTGCAGTCCTGCGCCGGGCCGGAGCCATCCTGTTGGAATCCGGAATCGGTCGTGTGCATGAAATCGGTACAAGGTAAGGCGACGTGTCACGTTTTCCGCTTCGCTTCCAAACGTGCTCCGTCGCCGCTTGGTCAGGCTCCGCCCGACACCCGAATGCCACCTGCGGCTGCCGGTCTTTGCCGGGGGCGGGCTTGTTCGATGCTCCGCGGTTCCCTTGTCGCACCCGATCCGGCCTGCGGGCCCGCCCCGCAGAGTCCAGGCATCGGCCCCGCACCTGGGGCCGCAACCTGGAGAATCCATGAACGGCGAAGACGACAAGCCCGCCGAGCCCTTCGATGCACGAGCGGCCTCGGCGCAGGTGCCTGCGGCTGAAGCCGCGCTTCTGGCGCTCATCAAGGCTCGCAGAGAGGCGGCAGCCGCTGAGACAGCGCGCCAATTCGCGGTCAAGAGCGTGCGTGGGCTGGAGCCGCTCATCCTCGATCTGTTCGACACCGGCGCCTCTCCGAATGTGGTGCTCAACATCCTGCAGCAGAGCCTCCCGGCTGTTGCGCCTGCCGAGTTGCGCTATGCGCTCGCCCAGGTGCGGGAGCGTTACCGACTGAACACCGCGTCGGCGCCCCCGCCATCGGCGACCAGGCAGGGGACGCCGAAGCCCAGCGGCACCGCTCCGGTCTCGAACCGTCCGGTTCCGAAATCCATCCGGCCGACTGCGCCCGCCACACAGCAAACGCAGTCTGTATCAACGACCACGATCCCCGGCCTGCCGGACTGGGCCGACGGTTCTGACCGCCGGGACGATGAGTCGCAGGCCGACTACGCGCTGCGCAAGCACCTCGAAGGCCCGCCCGAGGCGAAGCGCAAGTTCATCGACGGGCACAGCATCTAACCCACCACTGCAAAGGAATCCATCATGCTCAAGACGTTCATCATTGACGGCGACAAGGGCGGCGTCGGCAAAAGCCTGGCCGCCCGTGCCCTGGTGCACCATTACTTGTCGCTGCCCGACGGCCAGCGCCCGCGCCTGGTCGTCTACGACGCCGACCTGTCGAACCCGGACGTCTGCGGGGACGGCGGATTGAAGGCGGGAGGCGGAATCATGAGCACGGCGCTGCTCGATCTGTCCACCGAGTCGGGCTGGATCGATCTGGGCACGCGCGTGGCCATGACCGCCACGGCGGCGGCCGACACGGAGTACCGCGTCATCATCAACATGCCCGCCCAGATCGGCACCCGCGCCTTCGACGGCTCGATTCACATCGTCAGCGAGGTGCTGCGCGAAGCGAATGCGATCCCGGTCTGGATGCTGAGTCGCACCCAGGAAAGCATCCGTGCGCTGCAGTACCGGCTGCGCCACATGGCAGCGCGCTACGAGGTCGGCATGATTGTCAAGAACCTGTTCTTCGGCTCGCCGGACAAGTTCCTGCTGTGGGATGCCGACGAACTGCGCCACCTGCTGGTCGAGGAGCGTGCCTGGCAGGAGGCGGAACTGCCCGAACTCAACGACCAGCTCACGGTGATGATCGGACGGCGCCCGTTCCATGAGGTGCTGGCTACCGGCATTGACGGCAGGCCGTTGCCCTTCGGCTACAGGCTGGCCCTGACGTCCTGGCTGCAACGGGCTGGCGCCGCCATGGCGCAGCTCGAAGCGCTCGATCTGGCGGGAATCGCGTGATGGCCTACAGCAACTCGGAACAGATCTTCATCGACGCCATGGGCGGGCTGCCCACGGAGGATCAGTGGAAGGACATCCGATCCCTGCTCGGTATCCTGAGCAAGGCGGGGTTCGAGGTGGACGATGCGTCGAACGCGCCGCACGTCACGCTGTTCGCCTGGGGCTGGGCGCGCTCGACCGGCCGGGCCGACGTGCTTGCCGCAGTGAAGGCTGCGGTGCTGGAGAGCGGCGGAGGGCGGTCTACTGCGGCACCGGCAATCGACTTCGGCCCGGTGCTCGCCGAGCTGGGCGCGCTGCGCAAGGCGCAGGCGCAGCCGGTTGCGGTGAAGATCGATCTGGGTGTACTCCGCGAGGCGCTGCGTGAGTCGATCAGCACGCTCGGGCTGGTGGCGGGCGGCCTGCTGCTGGCCGTCGCCTTCTGGGGCGGAATGCTTTGGGGCCAGCATGAGCTGCAACCGGTGCTGGCCGCCAAGCAGCAGGTGATCGACCAGCTGACGGCGCAGCGGCATGGGCGCTGAGGTTACCCGAAGGGTGATCCTGCTGGCGGGAGCGATGTTTGCTGGCAGCGCGTGGCTGTGGGGCGGCACCACGCTCGCCGGTCCGGCTTTGTCGCTGACCCTGCTGCTCTGGGTCGCGCTGGGACGGTCGGCTCTTGAGCGATTTCTGGTTGCGCTGGCCTATTACTTAACGGGCTGCTGGCCCATCGTCGGCGCGGTGCTGGGGTACTGGGGGGTGCAGCATCTGGGTGTCGCGCTCACTGCCTGGTGGGCGGCGGCGCTGGTTCTCGCCACGCCCTGGACACTGCCGCCACGATGGGGCGGTCTGTTGGCCGCGCTGCTGTTGACGGCGCTGCCACCGCTGGGAGTGATCGGCTGGCTGTCGCCGCTGAATGCCGTGGGTGTGCTGTTTCCCGCGACGGGCTGGATCGGTTTGCTGGCGATGCTCATTTTTGCTGGTGTGCTTCCGCTCGCGCTGCGCAATGAGGGTGGCGCGCGCCATGCGCTGCTTCCCCTGTTGGTGATGGTCGTCTTGGCCAATGCGATCGCGCTGGTCAAGCCTGCGGCCGGGCTGGGTATGACCATCCCACAAGGCTGGGTTGGCATACACACGCGGATCAAGCCAGATGACGGCAGCGTTGCGGCCGGCATCGCCAACAATCAAGCTGTAATCGCCGCCGGTCTCGACCAGAGCCGAGGCGCCAGGGTCGTGGTGTTCCCGGAAGCCATCCTGCCGGACTGGTACGACGGCACACGCGTCCAGTTCGCTTCGGCCGTGCCGCCGGGGCAGGTCTGGCTGCTTGGGGTGCAGACCGGTGGGCGTGACGCTGTTGTGGAGGTTCGGACGGGCCGGGCGGTGAAGTTGCCACGCGCCACGGCGGCAGGCCTGCTGCTCGGTGGCGACTGGCAACCCTGGAATCCGCGTACCCTGCATCCGACATGGTGGCAAAAGGCGTTTGAGCTGGATGGGCAGCGGGTATGGGCGGCGCTCTGCGTAGAGCAGGTGCAGCCATGGACGTGGCTTGAGGCGATGTGGCAGCAGCCGACAGTGATTCTGGCGCAATCCAATGCCTGGTGGTCGCACCGATCGCCGGCCGCGCCGAAGATTCAGGCAGCCTGCACCAGGGCTTGGACAAGGCTCATGGGAGTACCGGTGGTGACATCGGTGAACGACTGATCAGCGGCCGAGGTCGCGGTGACGCCGCGTGCGGCGCGCAGGACGCACTTGTTCCGACGCATCCCCCCGCCGTGAAGCCCCGTTGCGATCAGGCTGCCTGCCCTCGACCACTTCAAGATAGCTGTCCAGTGATCGCAGCGTTTCCTGGGCCACCAAGCGGGTGATGTCCGCATACTCTTTCGTCACGCAGGCGTGATCCAGCGCGTCGTAGTAGGCGAGTCGGTTCTCCTTCCGAATCACTGCGGGCAGGTAACCTTCCTGCATGAGCACGGCGTTCATCAGCAGTCGTCCTGTTCGTCCGTTGCCGTCGACGAATGGGTGGACTTCAACAAAGCGGGTGTGAAACTCCGCCGCCCTGGCTACAGGATGCAGGCCATGTGAAGCAGATCCGCCGAGCCATTGCATCAGTTCCTCCATGCGTTCGGGCACCAGTACCGCCGCCGGGGGCGTGTGGCTTGCCCCAACGATGGCCACGTTTTCTGTGCGGTAGCGCCCCGCATGCTCCGGGTCGATCCCCTTGAGCACGATCTGATGAATACCGCGCACATCCCATTCGGTCATCGCCTTGCCCGACTGAATCAGTTCCTCCACCGCTCCAATGGCTTCCCGGTGGTTGATGGCTTCGAGGTGTTCGCGCAGCGACTTGCCGCCAACCGTAACGCCCTCGAGCACGACCTGGGTTTCGCGCAGCGTGAGCGTGTTGCCCTCGATGGCATTGGAGTTGTAGGTCCACTCCAGCGCCAGTTTGTCGTGTAGGCTGGCCACCGTCGCCGCGGGCAGCGGACGCAGGGCGTCCAGACGAGCCTTGCGCGCGTCAATGCGCTTGAGCGGTTCGGGAAGGGATGGCGACATGAGCTCATTCTAGGTTTCCCCCGTGCTCATGGCCTGCTGTCCCACTTTCCACCCAGCTTGCTTTCATCCTTGCGATCAGGCCACCACGCGCCCTTGCAACCGCCGCAGCGGTAGACGTGACCCACTTCATCGGGCTGCGGCCCCATCAGATTGGGGAACGGAAAACGAATTTTGCAGGGGCGACGAAGTAAACTTTGTTCATGAATGCCATGCCACACCAAAATCCGGCCCCTATGCGGGTCATGCTGCGTGCGAAGCTACACCGCGCCACACTGACTGGGGCGGACCTTCATTACGAGGGGTCCTGCGGCATTGATCAGACACTGCTAGACGCCTGCGACATCTTGCCTGGTGAGCAGATCGAGATTTACAACGTGACGACAGGAGCGCGCTTGACCACCTATGCCATTGCAGAGGCGGCGGACAGTGGTCGAATCACCCTCAACGGTTCTGCAGCGCGTCACGCCGCGATCGGTGACCTGCTCATCATCTGTACTTATGCGCCGATGGACGATGCAACCGCGCGAATGTTTCGTCCTCGCATCGCCTTACTTGATGTGCATAACGGCATTGTTACCATGAAGTGAGGTCAACGAGACGGGCAAGTAAACGTCGCTCAAATCTTGATGATGGTGTCGCTGTAGAGCGCCACCAGCGCGTCATGGGTCATCAGCCGCATGGGTTCAACCAGCGCCTGTGCGACAAGGATGCGGTCGAACGGATCGTTATGGTGCGGGGGCAAGTTTTCAACTGCAACGGCATGCTCGGGTTCAATAGAAAGTCGTCGATACCCGGACTCCGAAAAATAGCGCAGCGCGTCCTGGCCTGAAATGGGCATATCACCGCGCCCCAGCGCATGTTTGATGGCGATTTCCCAAATACTCGCCGTGCTGATCCAGACATTCGTTTTCGGAGAGGCAATCAACTCCCTTGCCTTGGGTGGCAGCTTCGGGCTGTCCGTGATGGCCCACAACGCAACATGCGTGTCGAGCAGCAGGTTCAAGCCGACACCCCGCCCATGAACAACTGAGACACTTCGTCGTTTTGCGCGTCGATGTTGTCTGGCACCACGAACAAGCCCTTAGCTACGCCAATACGCTTGCCGGCAGGCACGGAATCCATCGGCACCAGCTTGGCGGCTGGACGCCCATTTCTGGCAATCACGATTTCTCGCTCTTCGCCTTGTTCGATGGCTTCGACCAGGCGTGAAAGCGACGTTTTGGCTTGAAGCATATTGACAGCTTGCATGGTGACCTCCGTAGGTTAGCTGTTAGTCTAGTCTGGTCAAGTAACGGCGTCCAGTCAAATTATGCTGTTTGTGACGAACAAAAAGCGAACGCCAGCAATCTCAGCGATTAGCCGCCCACACCGCCGGGCCGAAATGCCCGGCCTGCAAAAAGACCACCTTCAAGAACGAAACCAAGACCTGCAAGGCGTACTACCGGCATCCCTACCGGGATCGCCGACAACCTGCGTGCACAAACCAATGTCAACCTCCGAGTGAAGTCTCGACATCACGCATCAGCACATCGATAGCCGTCAGCGTGGCGTTCAGCTCACGTTCGACGTCTTGGGTCAACGCCAACGCCTGGCGGCGCTCCCCACGATGGAGCAAAGACGCAAATTCCCTCACGAGCTCGTGCAGACGTGCGTGCGGGGCTTCCAGTGCATGAAAGCTGGCCAGTCGACCCAAACTGGTGGAGCGGTTGGCTTCAATCCAATCTCCTAAACCACAGTTATGGTGCGTGGCAAGTCCTTCAGGTTTGATGGCCGGCTTTTCGCGTTCCAGATCGCCCTGTACCCGGAATACAAAGAGCCGATGCCCACTTTTTGCAGCGCGTAGGCTCGAGACATGCGATACCCGCCTCATCTGCATGACATCCGCTGTAGAGCGTTCCAATAGAACGTGAGACGACTGCACGGACTGCATTGAGGCATGGCATGCCGTGGCGATTCCACTTGATACGTCGCGAATTTCACTGACCATATCGGTGATGGTCAGTGTCGCAGCCTGCACCCGCTGCGATAGTCCTTTGACTTCATCGGCTACCACGGCAAATCCCCGTCCAGCCTCCCCGGCACGCGCAGCTTCGATGGCTGCATTCAAGGCTAGCAGATTGGTCTGTGCAGCAATGGCACGGATGTTTTGGGCCAGCGACGAAATGGATTTAACGTTATCGATCAGTGAGACCACATGGGTTCGATTATCAGTTTCACTGGTTTCTGTGGTGTGCAATCCCTGCTCAACGCCTTCGATGGTGGCATAAATTTGATCTGCAGTTTGCCCCAGCACGCGACCGGAACCATTGACGATATTGATGACGTCCCGGGTGACAGTCTCGGCAAATTGGCGCGGGGTCAGATCCACGATCTGGACCAAGGCCATCTGAGGTGCATGGGGCCAAGGCGTGACGTGCAGGCGGCATGCGCGAGAACCCATCATGCACTCGATGCTCGTTGTCGATGGATTACCTTTTGTAATGAGATCTGCCACGGCGGGAAGCCAATCTTGACGATCATCTGAAAGATGGATTCCGGCAAGCGCGCAAAAATCCGCTGCCGCGATGTTTTGGTCTTTCACATGCCAGCGCCCTTCATTCTGAGGTTCCAGCAACAAGGTGGGCAATACCCAAAGCGACAGATCGGGGTGTATCGATTCCTGTAAAAGGGGCGGGGAGTGTGCGTTCATTAGGCAGTCTTTTCCTGGATCAGGGGGGAGTTTCCGTCTCTTTCGGGCGTCACAACGGTTTGGTCAATTGGTCGCATATCCAAGCCGAGATAGGCGACTAATATGGCTCGAGCTGCGTCGCCTTCGCGGATTCCTGGACGAAAATGCTGCACCATGTAGATACGTGCCTGGCTCAGCGATTGACCAGGTTGCATGACCCAACATCGATCTCCGACCCGCAACGGCGTATCGACCAACACAGTGATTTGATGGTTGGGTCCCTGTCCGACGAGTTGGGCACGAAATGGACGCTGACCCTCATGTCCCTGGGGTAGGAGATCGAGAACACGCTTTGGCTGCGGTGTATGTGTGCGTTGATTGGACACCTGCCGGTTCCAGAATTCATATCCGACCATCCCCGCGAGCATAAAAACAAAAAACAGCAGGCGATCGGGCTGGGCAGTCCCCAAGTTGACCAGAGCAGGCCCGGGACAGATGCCACTCAGGCCCCAGCCGATGCCGAAGATCAAGCTGCCAAGCGTCAAGCGCGTCGTGATTTGCGAAGCCTTGGGCAGTTCCATCGGACAATGCAGCAGTGCCGAGTCTTTGCGTCGCATGGCCAGGCGCATGGGAATCGTGTTGGTGAGAATGGCACCTGTCATCACAAAGGCCAGACTCGGATCCCAGGAACCGGCAATATTCAAAAATCCGATGACCTTCTCGGGATCGACCATACCCGAAATGAGCAGACCCAAACTGAAAAGAACACCGCAAACCAATGCAATCAGATTCATCATGACTGTATCCTCAGACGATGTGGTGCGTGATGAACACAGTGAGCAAGGCTGAACTGAAAAACACCATGACTGCGACCAGTGAGCGCCGTGATAAGCGCGGAATGCCACATACACCATGTCCGCTGGTGCAGCCTGAACCGAGGCGGGTGCCGAAGCCGACCGCTAAGCCACCCAATGTGTAGCCAGGCCACGGGATGGGTTGGTCGGCTCCGGCGATGGGATGGCGCAAGGCGATCCATGCCAGCGTGCCTAAGAGAACCCCCAGCAGAAAGGCCCAGCGCCACCTCTGCGTAGGCACTCCTTCGATCAGGTCGTGTAGGTTGCTGCCGGCAATGCCACTGCAGCCCATGATCTTGCCGCCCACGAGCGCCATAATGCCAGCAGCCGCTCCGATCATGACTCCACCGCCCAGAGCGGGCCAGGGCGCGAACAGCGCTTGGTCGATATGAAACATGCTCTCCTCCTGTTTGTGATTTGTTAGAGAATCAGTCGATTTGTGGCTTTCCCCAGAGGTAACCTTGTCCCCAGTCGATGCCAAGATCGCGCATCAAGTCGCAGGTCTCCTGGTCCTCGATGCCCTCTGCAATGGTGCATATGTTCAACCGTGCAGCCATCGCCTGGATAGACTCGACCATCACACGCGCCTGAGCATCTTGAACAGCTCTACGAACCAGTTCACCTTCAATCTTGAGATAGCTCACCGGCAGATCAAGCAGATATAAGAAAGATGAATAGCCGCTGCCAAAATCGTCCACAGCGATCTCAAAACCGAAATCGAGCAAGGGCTGCAGCAATTGCCGTGTTTTCTTCGCATCACCGAGTAACTGGCGCTCGGTGATTTCTATGATCACCGGCTTGCTCTTGCCGTGCAGAACATCACCGCAGGCTGCGCAACTGCGCTGTGCGGTCTCGAGCAGGGCCTCGATGCAATCTGTCCGTCCGAGAAAGTCCGCAGAGCAATTGATGAGGTGACGCTGCAGGAATTGACCCTCTTGAACCCTTGACAGGCAATGCGCCAGAGCTTGGCGTGTCACGATTTCATCGATACGCCACTCCATTCGCAGACGATGCGCGGCGCTAATGAACTCTCCTGCCGCCATGACAGTGCCGTCCGCTTTAATCAACCGAGCCAGCGCCTCCTGCGCAACGACCTCACCGCTACGCAGATCGATCAGTGGCTGGTAGGCGGCCCGAATTTTTTGTGCATTCAGCGCCTCTTGAATCTGGGCTCCCAGTGATAACGTTTCGCTGCCGCGACCATCGGCTCCACGCACTTGATTACGGCCCATGCGCTTGGCGTCGTAGAGAAAAGAATCAAGCCGAGAAATCAATCGGTCTGGAGTGCAACTCTGGCCGGACCAGGTCGTGATGCCAAAACTGGCTGTGAACTGGATGCAGCGACCCTCGTGCCTGACACAGGCCGACTCAATGGCTGAGCGCAGACGTTCAGCAGTGGCATAGACCTGATCAATAGTCTGATGCGGCAAAAGGATGAGAAACTCCTCACCACCCCAGCGCCCGACTTCATCTGTCTCACGCACATGGCGGCGAAGTAGGCGACCGGTTTCTTGCAGCACCCGATCACCCGCCTGATGCCCATAAGAATCATTGATAAGTTTGAATCGATCAAGATCGAGAAGAATGAGTCCGAATCCGTTATTGCTGGTCTGCGCGCGACTGAATTCGTGCTGCAGGGCCAGTTCGGTCGCATGTCGGTTGAGGGTGCCGCACAGTGGATCGGTTGTGTTCTGTCGATGCAATCGAGAAATCACATTGGCTTGATGTACAGCAACCCGTCCAAGTTTGGACATTGCTGTGAAAGGTTGCATGCCAAGATCTTTGAAGTAACCGCGCGCATCGGAATAAAACGCTGCGATGCCCGTCAGGCCGTCCTCGCCGAAATCGAAGGGGACCGCCAGCATTTCCTCAAACCCATGGTCAATGGCGGCACGACGCAAGGGCTTATATGCGCTGCGAGGTGAAATCGACATGTAAGTTGCACGGCCAGTTTTGAGGCACTGCCACACCGGGCAATGCGCGGTAAACCGTGAACGCGAGAAGTGAAGGGTTTCGCCGAACGCGCGGACCCGGCCCGCCACGCACTGAGGAGAGATGCTGTTGGCATCATCGGTTGAGCCGATCCAAATCCAGGCAAGGGCAAGATGACTTGATGCATCCACGAAGTCGTCAAGCATGCGTTGCATGACGTGAACGCAATCGACCGAATCGGTCAAACTGGCGACAGCACCAGTCAGCGCAAGAAGCAAGCGTTCGCGTTCTGCCGCTCCTGCATGAGAGCCCTGTGCATGTTCGCAGGGCCGATTCAAAACCTGCCAAGTCTGTGCCCCGCCAGACTCGCCCACAATGGGCACGATCCTGATGGGGTCAGCGCAGGTTGGCAGTAGTTGCTCTGTCACGATGACTCAAATCTCCTGATTGCGGCGCCGCCGTCCCACGACAGAAATAGTCTCGGAAGGGCTATGGATAGGATCGGACATGATGGATGCTGGCATGAGCTAGTCTCGTCACTGTTATCACGATGCCTTCAATGGGCATGCAGGATGCCATCCATAACGACTGGGTTTTTATTGCGATTTATCAAAATAAATATCTAGTTATTAATCATCAAATCGATTTTCATCAATTTATTATCTATTTTGATGATCTTCATGAATACGGGGAAGGGGTATTTCCCCGGAGCGGCGATATCTTTTTGGCTGCACTGTGAAAAAGTTCACGGTGGATTCAGTGGTCGTCCCTGACATAGTTCATTCGGCCGCCAGGTGTGAATCGAACCGGTTCGGCCTTGGCAGTCCAAGTGCCATGGCCGCGAGCCAGGACAGACGCAAAAAATCAACGGTAAGCAAGCCCCCCTTCTTGGCCATCCTGCGTAGCCGCCAGCGGATGTTTAAGCCTGCCACGCTCAGCACCGCATGCAGCCGGTCGCCGGTTTCGTCCTTGAGGGGACACCGATCCATGCGGTGATCGGCTTTGAGAGGCCCGATGATCGGCTCGGTAGCCTGACGCCGCTTGAGCAACATTCTCTCCTGCCCGCGTTTGGCCTTGTCGCGGTGCACGATGCGCACCTGCGGGTTGTCCACCTGCGCCCCCCGGTAGCCGAGATCGACGAACGTCGTCGTCGGCTTGGCTGCGCTGCCCTGCATCAGGACGCTCGCCTGCTCCAGTCCATTCCATTGCATGCCGACGAAGCGATAGCTGGGTACCCAGATGGCAAACCACCGGCTTCCATCTCGGCCAGGTTTCGCCGCGTCATCATCCGCGCGGATCAGGATGCAGCACCAAGACACGCCAAGCCAAGGATTCGTGTGGAAGGCGGTCACTCGGCATCCTGCAGGTCTTGCTTTCTACTTTCTATGATGACGTCTTTGCCCAGACACGAATCCCCGATGCAACCTCCGCCCAAGCCCCACCCTGCGGACGACCTGGCCTCGCGCAGTGTGCAAGCCGTCTGGCACCCTTGCACCCAGATGAAACGCCACGAGATTGCACCGCCACTGGAAATCGTGCGCGGCGAAGGCGTGTGGCTGGTCGACGCGCAAGGCCGGCGCATTCTCGACGCCATCAGCTCCTGGTGGGTGAACCTGTTCGGCCACAACCAGCCCGCCATCAAAGCGGCCATCGCGGCGCAGATGGACCGCATCGAACATGTCATGCTGGCCGGGTTGACCCATGCGCCAGTGGTCGAGTTATCGGAGCGGCTGAGTACACGTACCGGCCTAGGTCATGCGCACTATGCCAGCGATGGCGCGAGCGCCACCGAGATTGCGCTGAAAATGAGCGCGCATTACTGGCGTAACGTCGGTCAGCCGCAAAAAAACCGCTTCGTCGGTCTGGCTGGCGGCTACCACGGCGAAACCGTAGGCGCGCTCTCCGTCACCGACATCCCCCTGTTCCGCGCCAGCTATGCCCCGCTGGTGCGACTTTCGGCCACGGTACCGGCGCCGGACTCGCGCTTCGCTCCCGCCGGCATGGACGAAGCCGCCTGGGTGGCGCACTGCGTCGCGGAACTCGAACGCCATCTGCAGGACCATGCAGACCACACTGCCGCCCTCATCGTCGAGCCGCTGGTGCAATGCGCCAACGGCCTCGCCTTCCACTCACCCGCCTATCTGTCTCAAGTGCGCGCATTGTGCACGCGGTACGGCGTGCATCTGGTGGCCGACGAGATCGCCGTCGGCATGGGCCGTACAGGCACCCTGCTGGCCTGCGAGCACGCCGGCATCAAGCCCGATTTCCTCTGCCTGAGCAAGGGGCTCACCGGCGGCTATCTGCCGCTGTCCGTCGTGCTCACCACCGACGCCGTGTACCAGGCGTTCTATGACGACGAGGTCGAGCGCGGCTTCCTGCATTCGCATTCCTACACCGGCAACCCGCTGGCCTGCAGCGCCGCACTCGCCACGCTGGACTTGCTCGACGACGCCCAACTCGCTGCCAACCGCGAACTGGGCGCACGGCTCGATGCACTGTTCGCGCCGCTGTACGCGCATCCCCGGCTGCGCCACGGCCGAAGGCTTCCGCTGCGTTCAGGAAGACCCCGCCTTTGAGGGCATGATTGAAAGGTTTTTGGCGGCCGATGGCATTCTGGTGGGCTCGCCGGTGTATTTCGGGTCGGCCACGCCACAGACCATGGCCTTGTTGGACCGCGTGGGCTACGTGGCGCGCATGAAGCAGAACTTCCTGCGCCGCAAAGTAGGGGCCGCCATCGTCGTCGCCCGCCGGGCCGGGCACAACTTCACCTTCGCTCAGATCAATTACTTCTTCCTGATCAACGAGATGATCGTGCCCGGCTCGACCTACTGGAACATCGCCTTCGGCCTGGAAAAAGGTCGGGTAAGGG
>Ga0078972_1010502_pt1 | contig 17246 bp, 31 predicted proteins | sample YelNatPaOPGAMG01_FD_67568 | JGI IMG/M metagenome (GOLD analysis project Ga0078972, IMG submission 67568) | Hot spring thermophilic microbial communities from Obsidian Pool, Yellowstone National Park, USA - OP-RAMG-01 (SPADES assembly) (version 2) | ecosystem: Environmental > Aquatic > Thermal... | reverse complement strand
GGGTGACGCCATCATCCAAGCTGATTCTGACCTGAGCGGAGCAGGCGACATCCTCTTCCAGATCGGCTCGTCGACGAAGGCTGTGGTGACGAATGCAGGCAACGTCGGCATCGGGACGACGGGACCGAGCGAAAAATTAGAGGTTCAGGGAGGAAATATCTCAATTAGAAATCCGAATGCGAGTGGCAGTAATCCTTCGGTAAATGGTTATCTAAAGTTTTACGGAGATAGTGCCACAACAGCATATTATGCGGGTATAGAGTCATATCGTGGAAATTATAGTGATGATAATGATTTAAGATTCTTTACACAATATGGTGGTGCTGGTCCAAGTGAAAGGATGAGGATTACAAATCTCGGCAACGTCGGCATCGGGACGACGAGTCCGGGAGCGAAGTTAGATGTGGTGGGTGGAAGTGCTCAACATATAGCACTGTTCCAAAGCGAAGACCCCAATGCCTGTATCGCTATCAAGTCAACCGCCACCGGTGGTAAAGAATGGATGATCAATTCAGAGGGATCGGGCGGTTTATCTGGTGCTGGCAATCTATTGTTTAGACAAATTACGGACAGCATAAATGTAGCTGTGTTTTCGAGCGAAGGCAACATCGGTATCGCCACCACCTCTCCAGGCGGCTCCAGCACCGTCGGTTCTGCTGTTCTCTCCATCGCCAACGGAACCGAACCAGTCGGAGGTCGGGATGGTCAGGTCAGCCTCTTCTCCAAAGACGTCTCCGCCTCTGCTGAACTCTTCGTCATGGACGAAGCCGGTAACAAAACTCAGCTCTCTCCTCACCCCACCGACTTTCTCGACACCCTTCCCGCCGAAGACCGACCCTTCCCGTGGGCCTATCGAGCCGAGAACGAATACCTCGGGAAGCGAATCAGTGTCGACCTCGCTGGTCTCGTTGCAGCAGTTGAGAAGCTCACTGGGAAGACCTTCATGTTCGTCGAGGATATTGAGGCGAGGAGTTGGGACGACGACCAAGAGGCGCAGAGACTTGCGAGGGAGAAAGAGAGAGAGGCCGCCTTCGACCGAATCGCTGAGCTCGAACAAAAGATCGCTCTCACCGAAGACGATGAGGAGAGGGCGAAACTTGAGGAAGAGAAGGCCAGGGTCACTATCCCAGAACCCTACGCTAAGAGACCGATGCCAAAGTGGATAGCAGACAGACTCGTGACCAAATAAGAAGAGGAGAAATGCCAATGCCTAAAGAACCCATCTCTCGCTCCATTCAGCCTCAACCTCAGCCCTCGTCTTCTTCGTCCCCTCCCCTGAGCTTGAATGACGCCGCCACCCTCATCATCAACCAGCTTCCCCCCTCCTTCCGTGACTTCGCCTTCGAAGTCGCCGACGTCATCCTCAAGATTCCTCGATGGCAACTCGTCGCCGGCATCCTCCTCTTCTCCGCCGAATCAGGTAACCTCGTCTCTCCATCCCTCGACCCAAGCTGGACTACCAACGGCATCTCCCTCTCCACTTCCACCTGCCCAGAGTGCGGCAAACAATTCACCCCCTACCGATTAGGACAAATCTTCTGCTCCAACGAGTGTGGTCTCTCCCACTCATCGAGACCTCAATCCTCAGCCCAAGGTGCGTAATGGCAGAATTCGTCCTCAGCAAGAAACCGCAACTCCCACCTCCCTCTCTGTCTGAGGCTAAGCGTCGCTGGAGTGACATCTACTCTGCTCTCTCCTCTCTCGCCTCTCGTGTCACCTCTGAGGAGCAGGAAGAGAAGAAGGCGAAACCTGGCTCCCCCGTCCTCTCCCGCATCAAATCTCTCCTCAAACTGTCAGGAGGAACTTCCGAAGTGCTTGATCCGGCTGGTTTGACCACCTTTGCCCAACCCGTCGCCCTAACCCACGATGAGTTCGTCGCCGCTCTCGAACGTCTTGGTGCTCCTCGTGAGACCGTTCTCTCTGCCTACAGAGCGCCTCGCACCCTCGTCAGAGATGTCGGCTTCGTTTCCTCCATCGACGACGCTCTAAACGAGGTGTATCGTCTCACCGGTATTCAAATCTCTCGCCCTGCTGGAGGTGTCGGTGTGGTTGTTGACCCCATCACTTACTCCTCTCACTTCCACACCCCTCCTCCCCCATCCTTCACTAAAGCAATTATGGGTCTTGATCCTAATGCCCTTCGCTACCTCCCTCAAACTCCAGGTCATGAACTCGGTCACATGGGTATAGTTCGCACTCCAGGCGTCGAGCCCTTCATCAAGTGGTATGGTCCTCACGTCAAAGACACGCCCGAAATGACACGCATTATTGACCTTGCTAACGAACTCTATCTTGACCTTCACGACGTTGAGGAACCTTTCGCCGAATACTATGGTCTCAGACTGTTGGGTGACCCTCGATCTTCCAAGTTTCCCTTTGGTGTCCGCCGCATCATGGAAGGAATGGATCGGTATCAGAGGATGCAACCATGACCCATCGTCTCTTCACCCTTCTCCACCACCTCACTCGCATATTTCGACCCCCAGCCCCCAACCTCACCACTCAGGACGAGGCTGAAGACCACACCTCCGTTGTCCTCCCCATCGAACAACTCCTCCTCTACCAGGACCCAACCTACGAGAGTGTGGATGAGCGTGAGTGGCGCATCGAACAACAAATCAAGTCTAAACTCCTCTCCCAACTCGGGTCACAACTTGGGGAAGAAAGGACAACTCTGTGATCTCTCAAGCTGAACGAGACCTCATCTCCCGCCTCAACAAACTCTACGACGAAGGCGTCAAATACCGTGACGAGTGGGGGAAGGAGTGGGATCGCTTCCTCGAAAGACGAAGGGGGAAGTTCTGGGATGAACGTCGTCCCTCCTACCGCATCAACGCCGTCCTCAACTTCCTCAACAAAATTGTGGAGAGGAAGACTGCAACCCTCACTGACTCCCGCCCCATGATTCAGATTGTCTCCCGTCGCCCAGGTCTCGATGACGTCTGCGACGCCCTCACTCGTGTCATCAGCGCCATCTTCGAGGAGAGAAACTGGGAGCGTCGTCTCACCGAGCTCATCGAACTCGAACAAACCTTCGGGATAGCTGGCGTCTCTACGTGTTGGGACTCCTCCCTCGACTACGGTCGTGGCGACATCGACATTCTCATCCTCGACCCTCGAACCTTCGTCTTCGACCCCTACATCTCTCGTAGCTGGAACCTCAAATTCGGAGAGTACTTCATCCTCGAATACACCCGCCCAACCGATCTTCTCCGCTCCAAGTACCCAGAACGCTCAGACGACATTAAGCCCGATGTCACCCCCGAAACTCGTGAGGATAGCGTCATCGGGAAGATTCGTCGCTTCATCGGCACTCGCACCCCCTCCCAGCCCGCTCCCACCTCCACCATCTCTCGCTCCATCGTTCGTCAATATTGGATTAGAGACCGCTCCACCAAGAACGAAGACAACACCCTCAAATACCCCACTTGGCGCTACATCATCATAGCCGGAGGTTGCATCGTCGAGGATGCTCCCAACCCCTACATCGATGGCGACCTTCCCATCGACATTATGGAGTGGGACTTCAACGTCGATTCAGCCTATGGTTTCAGCGAAATTGCCTCACTCGAGATGCCCCAGATTATGTTCAACAAGGTCATCGCCCTCATCATCGAAAACGCCATGCTCATGAGTAACGGCATCTGGATAGGGGACGAGAACGCTCTCTCCGATGAGGCCAAACGCAAACTGACGAATGAGCCCGGTTCTCACGTTTGGAAGAGAAGGGGGACTGAACTCAAACGAGAACCTGGAGTGCCTCTTCCCCCCTACGTCATGCAACTCCCCACCCTCCTTCTCAGCGGTATGGAGAAACTCTCCTCCATCACCGAAGTCTCCGAGGGTCGAAAGCCTGGGAGCGTAACGAGCGGCCAGGCAATTGAGCAGCTTCAAGTCGCCGCCCAAACTGCAATCCGACTTAAGGCTCGCCAGATCGAAGACCTCATCCAACGTGTCGGACAGAAACTCATCTCCCGCATCTTTCAATACTACACCGAAGACCGAGTCTTCCACCTCCTCGGTCCCTCCAATCGTTACGAACAATTCGTCTTCGAGAGAGACAAGATTCGCACCTCTCTCCAATCCCTCAACATACCCATCGCCAAAGCCTTCCAAGACTTCACCTTCAAAGTCGTCCCAGCCTCCTCCCTCGCTGTCTCCCGTTGGCAGCGAGGTCTCATCGCCATGCAGCTCTACAACTCCGGCATCATCGATGATGAGGAGGTACTTGAGGTGCTGGAATGGCCCAATCGAGAGAAGGTTCTCGCCCGCACCCACGAGAAGAAAGAGTCGGGCATCCTTCCCACTCGTCAACCAACACGCCAAAAACTCCCCAAACAGCTCCTTCGCTCCCACCCAGAGCGAGGACTCCAACTCCCTCAACAATAGGTCTTTGCCATGAGTCGAACAAGCCGTCGCCTTCGTTACCTTCGCCGCCAATTCAAACGTGGGAAGCTTAAGCGTCACGGTCGCCCCGTTCGTCGTGGCTCAGATGTAATCCGTATGGCCATCACCCAACGCTAAACCCTAAGCCTGAGTGTGTAGCTTTGGCAGGCTACCCACTGAATCAACGCCAGAATGGAGGGATGCACATGGCCCGAAGAGGACGTAAAAAGAGAGGCGGACGGCGACATCGCCGAGCTTCTCGGAAAAGGGGCCTGATCGTCTGAGGCCCAGCCCCCAACGGGCTTCAGACGAGGTTGCGTTGGGGGCACTCCCTTCTCACTCTCCACCCAGCGTGTATCCATACACCCACCCCTCACACGGAGGACAAAAAGATGCCAGCTACCATTTCTCCCCCCACTCCAACGCAACCCACTGGTGAGACAGAAACTCGACCCTTCGACATGTTGAGACGTCTCGCTCAGACCTCCCCCTCCCAGCCTCAAGACCGCAGCACCCAGCTCGTCCTCGCTGCCGTCAACTATCTCGTTCAGGCTGCTCAGATGAATCCTGAGCTTCAACCCGCCGTCCGCTCCGCCCTCGAGTCCTTGCGTGCGGGCGTCACCTCTCCCACTGCCGCTCCTCCTCCCCCTCCCATGCGAGGAAGAGGTCGTGGGATGGGCGGAATGGGCAGAGGGATGGGGCTTCGACGTCAACGCCCCGCCCCACCCGAAGAGATGCCCGAATCACCTGAAGAAGAGTTACCTTAACCTCAACCCCATTCCTCATCTCTCCAAACGCTCAGCGACGAGAGATGAAAGAGGAGACAAACAATGACCGAAGACCAAAGACTCAATGACTTAAGCCAAGGTGATGATCCTCTCGATTTTGCGACTAAGGAAGACCTCGACGCCATTATGGCCGACGAAAGGCTCAAACGTTACTACAACGCCGTCAAGGCAGGCGTCACCAAAAAATTTCAGTCCTGGTCGCAGCGAGAAAAGGAACTCGCCTCTCAACTCGAATCTCTAACCCAAGCCCTCGATCAATGGGAGCAATGGAGGCCAATCATCGAACATATCGCCACTAACCCAGACATCCTCACCCAGCTCCAAGACCCAAACTCAGCCCCTTCGACCTACAGAGAAGCTGAGAGTGGTCGCCGTCGTCGCTCTTCCGAAGAAGCCTACCTCCAACACCTCCAACAACTCGCCGCAGCGATGGAGGAAGCCAAATCCCAATACGACCAGAAGATTGCTTCTCTCGAACGAGCACTTGACCTCAGCCTCCAACTGTCTGACCTCCAGCGCACAAACCCAAACATCGATGCTCGCCGTGTCCTCAACCGAGCTCTCAAGGAAGGTCTCTCCGATCTTCACCGAGCCTACAACCTTGAGTATCAAGACGACATCGTTAACCGAAAGGTTGAGGAGACGCTCAAAGCCAAAGAAGAAGAACTTAAGGCTAAATACCAAACTCCCAAGGAGGTTGGCTCTCCTTCCATCCCCACTCAGTTCGAACTCCCCAAAAAGACGGAAGAGCTTGCCACCACCTCCTGGAGTGACGTAACCAAAAGTGTCCTCTCCGATTTGAAGGAAGGTAAACTCTCCACACCCTAACCGATTCCTTCTTCGGAGAGAGCAACCCGAAGGAGGTAACACCCTATGGCACTCACCTACAACGATCTTGACACTGCAGTTCGCAAAAAGTATCTGCCCCACTTGATCGAGCAGATCTTCATCTCCAACGCTCTGCTCCTCAAGCTCATGCAGAAGTCCCAAGTCATTCTCGACTCAGGACTCAAAATAGCCCAACCAGTCGTCTACGGAACCCTCGCTGGTGGATCCTACTGGGGACTCGACACCTTCGACACCTCCTACAAGCAGACAACCACCTACGCAGAGTGGGATTGGAAAGCAGTAGCCTAAAAGAGGTATGCTGCATGGAAAGTCACGAGCTTGCTTATTTAGCAGGGTTCTTTGATGGAGAAGGAAGCATCGGAATTCAGAAGGGTAACCGCACTCAGTTTCGCCCCAATGGTTCGCCTCTGTTTGGTTTGAGAGTAATAATCACAAACCAAAACTTAGAGACTCTCCTCTGGATACAAAATGAGTTTGGTGGTAAAATCTACAAAAGAGCCGGAGCGTATAGCTTCGTAATACAAACCACCAAAGCCGAAAAACTTCTTAGCTCCATCAGACCTTATGCAAGGATTAAAAGTGATCAAATCCGTTTGGCCCTTGCATTTCAGGAACTTAGGCACAGCAGACCAGGTCGGTACAGACTCACCGAAGAAGAACTCGGTCTTTATGAGATGTGCCGTCGTAGGATACGAATGCTAAATAAGCGGGATAGTCGAGCTTTCCATGAAAAACTGGGTGAATTCAGTGAAACCTCCAAAAGTGGTAACACTGAGCCAAGTCCTTCGAATGGCATAAGAGTAGAAGGAAAGGTGCAGAGACTAACGGGTGAAGAGCCTACTAATAATCCCGACACGAGCGCCCAGGCCGAAAGGCAAGATATAGTCCGACACTTCGAGGAAACTCGAAGAGCAGAAGATAAAGAGCTTCTGCAATAACTGTTGATACGTTAATGTGACGATACCTGGCACCGATCTCGCCATCACTGAGGGTGACGAGAAGATCGTCGGTCTCCTCCAGCAGAAGATGGAGGTCGCCCAGATGACGATGCACGAACTCCTCTCCCAGATGATCTTCGGAGATGGGACGGGCAACTCATCCAAAGACTTCGACGGTCTCCTCAACGCCATCTCCACCTCTAACACCTACGGTGGCATCTCCCGCTCCACCAACTCCTGGTGGCAAGCTCAGGTCGATACCACCGGAGGCGCCGTCTCTCTCGACGCCATCAACGCCATGATTGGGAAGTGCACTATCGGTAACAAGAAGCCTGACCTCATCATCACGACTCAGACCCTCTTTGACAAGGTCTGGAGCCGTGTGCAGCCGCAACAGCGCTTCCTCGACTCCAAATCCCCTCTCGCTCAGGTCGGCTTCTCCGGTATCAACTTCAACGGTCACGCCGACATGATCGTCGACAATCACTGTCCCTCGGGCTACATGTTCTTCCTGAACACTGACTACTGGCGCCTCATCATTAACAGGAATAAGAATTTCACTTGGACACCTGAGAAGACGCCAGTAGAACAAGATGCTTACGTTCGTCAGTTGCTTGTAATGGGCAACCTCGTTTGTGTTCAGCCCAGAGTTCAGGGCTTGATGACGGGACTAAGCTAATACCCTCTTGAGACCTCGCTTGGAGGGGGCGTGTTTGGTGGGCTCCACGCCTTGAATGGTAGCCCACATTAAACAAAGATGTTGCGAACAACAAAATTTGTTGTATGCCACATGACCCAACAATCACCACCCTTCACCCACCTCACTCCGCCAAGGAGTCGGTAGCCTAATCCCAAGGAGGTAACACTTATGCCTACAACCGTTCCCTTTGCTGCATCGTCTCAGTGGTCAGAAGCTTCTGTCGTCAAACAGAGCATCTACGAAACCTCATCCACCGCTCTCGCTCGCCTCGGGACCAGAGCCGTAACCGGAGACGGCAGGGTCTTCCGTTACGCCAAAGCCGGCGCATCTGACATCGCTGCTGGTGTCCTCTGTCAGGGCCCAGCTCCCTTCCCCAACCACAAAAACATTGCCGTCTACGCCGCAGCCTCTGTCGGTGACACCCAGATAACGGTTACCCTCGGCAACACTCCTGTAACCGCCAACTACTACGCTGAAGGCTACCTCCACGCCAATGACAACGCTCCAGAGGGCAACATCTACAAAATTAAGTCCCACCCTTCTGCAAATGCCAACGCCACTCTCACCCTCACCCTCTACGACCCCATCATTGAAGCCTTCACCACCTCCAGCGAAGTAACCCTAACCAAGAACCCCTACGACGCCATCGTCATCGCTCCAAACGGTGGCCTCACTCAAGTCCCCGTTGGTGTCCCCATCGTTGACATTGCGGCTGGCTACTATGGCTGGGTTCAGACTTGGGGTCCCTGCCCCGTCCTCACCCAAGGCACCGTTGTCATCGGTCAGAACGTTGGCCTCGGTGGCACCACCGATGGCGCAGTCGGACCAATCGGAGCTTACACCACCGCCGTCGTCGGCTGGACTCAACAGGTCAACGCTTCAACCGAATTCTCCCTCATCTATCTCACCATAGCTCCGTAACCAAGGAGGTGCTCCCATGTCTCTAACCGTAACCCTTACTGGCATGACCGTAGTCGGAAACAAGCGCCTCCACACCTTCAAACTTGCTTTCGACTCCTCATACCCAACTGGAGGAGAGAGTCTGACGGCAGCTAACCTGGGTCTCTCAACCGTCGACTTCATCCTGATCGAGCCAGCGTCCGGCTACCTCTTCGAGTATGACCACACCAATTCGACGGTCATCGCCAGATACCCCTCAGCCTCCCACACCCACACTGAGAACACAGCAGCCAGCTACACCCAGAACGCCACGACCGCCGCCTCGACCGCTGCTGCTGGCACTGAAGTTCCCAACACCACCGATCTAAGCGCTGTGACCGATGTCCGAGGTTTCGCCCTCGGAAGTTAGGAGCTCACCATGAGTGACTACACTATCTCCTTTGCCCCTTTCGCCTACGAATCAATCGACGTAAGCTCCACCGCTGTCGGTCTCACCTCAGCTTCAACCTACTCCTCCTACCGTCTCCTCAAGGCTTTCATCACCCTTGAGAGTGCAGGAACCGGCACAGGAGGAGAAATTCGTTGGCGCATTGACGGTACCTCTCCCACCGCAACAGAGGGCCACCTCCTCGAACCAGGTCAAACCCTCTTCCTCGAAGACCCCGTCTCCATCGCCAACTTCAAAGCCATCAGGTCGACCACAACGGATGCTAAGCTTAGAGTCACCTACTTTAGGGGCTAAAGACAACACACGAGGGTGGGGCGTCTCTCGTCCCACCCTCCTCACCAAGGAGCCACTAACATGACCAGACTCCCTCTCATCACCCTCATCGCCATCTTGACCCTCCCACTTGTGTGTGACGCTTCCCCCTTCCTCGTCTGCGACCCCCAGTCTGGCGTCACCCATTATCGGCTGACGGGGCCTTCGTGGGTACCTGAAACTGTGCCCGCTCAGTCAGACGGCAGCATCAAAATGGATGTCTCCTCCGCTACTGTCGGGACCAACTCTCTAACGGTGAAGGCGTGTAGAAACGACGACGTTTGGGGCGAGTTGTGCAGCGATGCAGTCCCTTTCGCTTTTACAAGACCGTCGGCGGCTGCACCCCCTCTCAATATTCACCTGAGCCGATAACGCCGAGGAGGTAGCCCATGAACGACCGCCATCGCTTCCTCCTCCAACTCTCCGCCCTCATCATTGCTGCCCTCTTCTCCCTCGTCATCGGTTGGGGCATCTGGGCAACGACCGAACTCTACGCCCAACGAGAGAAGACCACCCAGCTAACCACCAAGTTCGACGCCACCTGTGACGTCGTCCTCAACCTTCGCACCGACATCTCCTCTCTTCGTGAGGAGATGCGTCACCTTCAATCTCAGCTCTCCACCAACCAACAAGAGCTAATGAAGCTCCTTATCCTTCTCCGTAACCACCAAACCATGAAGGAGACACCCCAATGAAGATGAAGCCCAAGTCCCTATTCTTGACAGTTTTGTTGGTGCTTCTGTCCCTTCCCGTCTTCGCCCAGACCCCCTCCTCTGACCTCGTCGACCTCCACACCTACATCCTCTATCCCACTGTTCGTGTCCGAGCGGATCGAGCCGTCGGTTCTGGTGTCATCATCGCCTCCCTTCCCTCCTCCAATCGCTACGACACCTACCTCCTCACCAACCACCACGTTATCGAATCCGCCATTCAGATCAGTGAAGAGTGGGACACTGTGTTGAAGAAGATGGTGAAGCGTGAATCTCGTTCAACCATCGAGGTTGAAATCTTCACCTATCAGAATATGTCCAAGGCGACTGGTACCCTCCTCATCCTCTCAGACATCGTCGCCTGGGATAAGAAGCACGACCTCGCCCTCATCAAAATTCGCTCCGACGCCAAGATGCAGACCGCCAAACTCTACCCCCGCTCCAAACTCGACGACGTTCGCATCTTCCAACCCATCTGGCTGTGTGGCGCTGGTCTCGGTCGTAGCCCCTTCCCCACCTCCGGCATCATCGCCTCTCTCGTTGACGAAATCGACAACATGCCATATTGGATGGTGACCGCTCCCAGCGTCTTTGGCAACTCTGGTGGCGGTGTCTTCCTCGCCTCCACGAAAGAGTTCATCGGCATTCCCTCTCTCCTCTCCGTCACCATGGTAGGCTGGTCACCCAACGCTGTCTACCACATGGGCTACATCATCCCCATCAGTCGCATCTACGAGTGGCTCGACTCAGTCGGATGGAGCAGCCTTTACGACCCCTCCGCTCCTTCTCATGAGGAGTGGCTAAAGACCCATGCCAAGAATAGAGACTAAAACTCTAAAGATTGAAGCCGAAGTCCGAGTGCCGTCATATGTGGGTGTCGACGATCTCTTCAACGACCTCCGCCTGACTCTCAACTCCTTTGCTGACGGCACCCTCCGCATCATCAAACTTGAGGTAACTCCTGATGACGCTTCGTGAAGCTCGTTGTCGCTTCTCCTCTCTCCTCATCGACCTTCTCTCTTGGGCCAAGACTGAGGGCTTCATCTTCGCCCTTGATGAAGGAACCAATCACCAAGGCGTCGGTCACTCCCCCAACAGCCTTCACTACTCTGGCTGCGCTCAAGACATCCTCCTCTACGCTCCGGATGGCACCTATCTCACAAACGCCGACGCTTATCTCCCTCTCGGCACCAAGTGGAAGTCTCTCGACCCCGACTGCAGGTGGGGAGGTGACTTCCCCTCTCACGATGCGAATCACTTCTCCTTCGCCCCCAAATCTCTCTTCGGAGGTAGAGCATGACACCCGAAACAATCGGCTACATCGGAAAACTCGGAGTCAGTGGTGTAATGATGGTGGTGTGGGGCTTCATCTACAAGGTGTGGGTCTCTCCCTCAGACCGCCTCAAGACCCTCCTCGTCGTCCTCTCTGGCATCGGCGTCGGCCTCTTCTTCCTCTTCTACGACGGTCTCACTCCCACCTTCCAAACCGTTTCCGACTACTGCTTCTACGGCATCCAACAGGGCGTCTCCACCATTGGTCTCTTCAAACTCGCCCAAGCAGCAGGCATCTATCAGAGCTCCTGACCACTGAGGTGACGCCATGATCGCAGCTATCCTTAAGCTTCTCTCCTCCCTCTTCGACTTTATCAGGTGGTGGAAGCGCCCCTCGAAAGAGATTAGACGAGTGGAGAAAGAGAGAGACGAAGCCAAGAAAGAAAACGTGAGAATTGTGACGGAGGGAACCGATGAAGAAATGTCTCGTCGTATTAACTCTCTGTAGCCTCCTCCTCACCCTCAGCTGCACCAAGACCCTCATCATCAAAGACGAGAGCCTCATCACCCATCGTCTCGCCAAAGGAGACTCCTTCACCGCTCCCGTCAACGGTTGGTTTATGAGCGATGAAGCCGTCGTCAAGCTCCTTAACACTCTCGAAGACCTAAGGGCTGAATTGGAGAAGTGTAGGTTGGAGAAGGACAAATGAAGAAGGACGAAAGGAGAAAGACCCAGATGAAAACTCAGATGAAAATCGTAGCATTGTTGCTGCTGCTCCCCGCTCTTCTCGTTGCTTGTGCGACGACCCAGGAAGCGTGGAACAAACTGACGCCTGACCAGAAGGCTCGCATCATCCTCAACGGGATGCAGGATGAACTCAACAACATGTGGTCGATGGGGAAGAACGCTGTCGCTGCCAAACCAGACTACGCTCAGTTCTGGAAAGAGAAAGTCGTCCCCGCCTTTGATGTCGCCAACAAAGCTATCAACACCGCAGCTAAGCTCGCCGCTACAGGTCAGCTCAAACCTGAAGATGTCTACGGCCAGATTCAGCCCCTTCTCAACTCCATCGCCACTCTCCTCACCCAAATGGGCGTCGTCATCAAGTCTCAACCTCAGCCTTAACCTTCGTGTGAAAGGAGACGACTATGTCTGAAACTAAAATTGACGTTAACCTCCTCCTCGCAGCCGTCAACGGCCTCATCTCCATCGCTTTCACCATCTGGTCATCCCTCAGGAAGGTCGCTGGAGATGAAGAGATACCCTCCTGGGAAGAAATCATCGCCAAGAACACAACCCTTCAGTCTCAAATCGACGCCGAATCAGGAAAGGTGTAGCCCATGTCTCTCCTCACCATGATCCGCAACATCATGCTCCTCGTCCCAGGTCTCGCTCCCGAAGAGGTCAAATCCCTCCTCAACAGCGCCTACCTCACCCTCTCTCGTGAGGAGTGGAACTACCTCCTCATCTCCTACACCATTCCTACCTCCTCCATCTACTCAACCGGCACCATCTCAATCTCCTCAGATGGAGTTGTAACAGGAACTGGAACCTCCTTCACCTCCTCAATGGTAGGCAGCTTCCTCCGCTGTTACTACTCTGACGCCTTCTTCACCATCTCCTCCTACACCAACGCTACGACCCTAACACTGAGTGACTGGACAGGAGAGACGGTGACGGACGAATCCTACTCCATCTTCAAAACCATCTACACCCTTCCCTCAACCTTCTCCACCCTTCACGACGTCATCTACCAATGCCCTCTCGAAAAACGCTCCCAATCCATCTTCAACTCCTACGACCCTTACCGAAGCGCCTCAGCTTCCGCCCCTCTGTATTGGGCCCACGCCGGCTTCGACTCCTCCGGTAACCTCCAGTTCGAAGTCTACCCCGTCCCCTCCGACGTCGTCCCTCTTCGCTGCTATGGTCGTCGCAAGATTACTCTCCTCTCCTCCGACTCAGACACCCCCTACCTCCCCGAAGACCTCATCGAAGCTAAGACCGCCTACGACGCCCTTCTCCTCAAACTCTCTCGTGACCCCTCCGGCGCTTGGAAAGACCTCCTCCCCCAATTTCGTGAACGTTACCTCGACACCTACGACCACGTCCGCAGCGAAGATCGCTACCGTGGTGACTTCCCCGACAAAGTGAAGGATCGCTTCTCCACCCAAACTCTCGTCACTCCCAGCGACTCCTTCTGGTATAACCACGATGACCTTTAACCTACCACCACATCTCTAAAAGGAGGATCACCATGTCTCGAACACAGACTAAACTTCACCACTCACCCCCCAACCATCGTCTCAGCGTCCAAGGTTTCAGCCGCATCACCATCACCGAGAACGGGAAGATTGTTGGTGACTCCGGCTTCACCGGCCCCAACCAAATCACCAACCTTGGCTTCCTCAACTTTCTCGTCAAGTCGATCGGGGCATCATCCGGCTCATCCCAGATCGGCTACGTCGCCCTCGGAACAGGTGGCGTCCCCGCAGCTACAGATACCACCCTCTCCGGCGAAATCATGAGCAGCACCAAGCGTCAAGCTGTCACCTTCTCCAACGTCGGCAGCACCACGGCCCAATTCACCGCCACCTTCGCTTCCTCCGCCAGCTTCGTAACCACTACCTACAACATCTCCAACATCGGGTTGTTCGCCGCCACCAACACTAACGCCACTCTCTTCGCAGGCAACACCTACGCTTCCTCAACCATTAACACTAACCAAGACGTCAACGTCACCTACCAGATCCGCTTCAGTTAATAGATGATGCGCTCTGGTAGCTTGGAGCTGATAAGATGCCTGTGACGATTCGAAAGGTTGATGGCTACGAGGTTCGCACTCCCCACGGCGTGAAGGCCCGTCGCACCTCAAAACGAAAGGCCCTTCGTCAAGCTCGTCTCCTCCGTGCAATTGAGCATGGGTGGAAACCAACTGGGAGGCGCTAATGACTCGCCGACGACGCCCCAAACCTGAGGGCATTCTTCTCGACATCGGATGTGGAGAGAACAAGCACCCCTTCTTCCTCGGAATGGACAAGCGACCTCTCCCCAACGTCGATATTGTCCACGATCTTGAGGTCTTTCCCTATCCCCTTCCTGATGAGAGCTGCATCACCATCCTCGGCTCCCACATCGTCGAACACATAAAACCGTGGCTCATGCTCGACTTTATGAATGAGCTATGGCGCATCCTCAAGGTCGGGGGTCAACTTGCTCTCTCCATGCCTTATGGGGTCAACTCCTTCTTCGTTCAAGACCCCACTCACTGCAACCCCTGCAATGAGAGGACGTGGCAATATTTCGACCCAGACTACCCTCTCTACCAAATCTACAAACCTCGACCCTGGCAAATTGAGCGAGGGTTTCCAGCCTATCAACAAAACGGGATGATGGAGGTTGTGCTACGGAAACGATCAGAGCAAAAACCACCTACCAAAAAAGAGTGATGGTCGGCATCCCGATGACAGGGCTCATCCGAAGCGAGTGGGCACTTGCTCGTTTCGGCCAGATCATCCCCTGTAACTGGAGCCAGACCGACTGCCTCCACTGGATCGATGCATGCTCTCCTCTCAACTTTGTCGTAGCCGACGCCCGCAACATCATTGCAACTCGCTGCGTCGAAGGAGGGTTTGAGTGGCTCTTCTTCATCGATCATGACGTCGTTCTTCCCCCCTCAACTCTCCTGAGATGGAATGAGAGGATGCTGAAGGGTGACGTCCCCGTCTTCTGCGGTCTCTACTTCACCCGCAGCGTCCCCTCCGAACCCCTCATCTATCGTGGAAGGGGTAACTCCTACTTCACCAAATGGAAGATGGGGGATGAAGTGTGGGCAGATGGTATACCGATGGGGTGCACTGTCATCCACTCTTCCATTCTCCGCCTCATGTATGAGGAGAGTCCCACCTACACCATTCAGCCTGGTCTCACCGTGAGGAAGATTTTCCAGACGCCTCAATTCTCTTCCTTCGACCCCGAAACTCTGAAGTGGAATGCTGCGACTGGGACGGAAGACTTGGCGTGGTGTTCTCGTGTCATTGAAGAAGATGTGTTGAGGAGGGCAGGTTGGCGAGAGATTGGGAAGAAGCGCTTCCCCTTTCTCGTCGACACCTCTGTCTTCTGTCGCCACATCGACCCAGACGGAACAATGTTTCCAGCGAGGGGAGAAGAGCAAGCCTTCTCTCCCAAACGCAACCATCGGAGGAAACATGGACTACGTGCAGCTAAAGAGTGAGTTTGTTAATGACCCGAAAGGCTACGGATATGCTCAGGCGTGGTCGAGTGGTCAAGATTGGAAGCTCGCAGAACTGATCAATCAGGTAAGGGATACGATCAAGATAACTCGGGACACCGTTTCAACCTACGAGATATTCGACGCCATCGTTCCTGATGAGTGGGACGTGTTGACAGCAACGGAGAAGTCACGCATCCAGCTCATTCTCTCAATGGGTCAGGTCTCTCTCAAGGGCGCAAACACCCGAGCAGCTCTCAGCAAGGCATTTGGTGCTGGAACGACGACCAGATCAAACCTAATTGCCATGATGACTCGACCTGGGAGTCGTGCTGAGGAACTGTTTGGTGCAGGTGTCGTCGTAACCTGGGACGACATAGCGATGGCAAGGAGGGCATAGGGATGGCAACAACGTTCAAATGGGTAGCAGGTGAGACTCCAGCAACAGCACTCTCGACTGAGCTGAACGGTCTTTCGAATGACACGATGAGTTCGCTCGGGTCGACCGAAATCGACAACACCGTCGGTCTCTATCGCTGGATCGACCTCGAACTCTACCTCTCAAGCATAACGACTGGAAGCGGCTCTCCCTATTGTGCGGTGTGGTTCGTCTATTCTCACGACGGCACAAACTATGAAGATGCGCCAAATAACACGCTTGGAGACAAACCACCAGATGCCATCTTCAACCTCATCCCAAGCGTCACACAGGCCCAGAAGAAGGTGGTAGCTAACATCCCCATACCGCCACTCAAGTTCAAGATGATCCTGTTCAATGCGAGTGGATCAGCCCTCGCTGCTTCAGGAAACACCGTGAAGTACTCTCGTCATTACGAGCAGAGTGTGTAGGGTGTAGCTGATGTCTGACATCATAAAGCTGACGAAACATTTGATTAAGCCACGTTATGAGTGGAAGCCGAGAGTCAACCAAAATCACCCGTTGAGTCAGGGTCTGATAGGGTGTTGGCTCATGAATCGACCTTCCGTGGCGAGAGAACCAAGCCTCCTCACGCCCGATAAAGATGTAACCTGGTATAACACGACCAACGCCATCGGTCGTTTCGGAGGATGCCGCTACTTCAACGGGACAAATGCCTATGGCTACATCCCTTCGCTCACGATCGGGTCATCGGTAGTTACGGTGTGCTTTTGGCTCAATGTAGCGACGTATTATGAAACTAAGCTTCTGTTTGAGCTTAGCACCGATTATGGAAACTATTCTCAATGCTTCGCAATGTACACAGACGTGCAGGTTGCTTCAGGAACATTGGTTGCTGGTATAAGGGGTAATACTACCAATTACAGAATTGAATATGCAACAGCCAGTTCATCTTGGCTCAATAGATGGATGTTCTTTTCTGTTGTCTTTGATAACTCTACAGTGGCTGGAGACATCAAAATCTATGCAAATGGGATTGAACAACCCACTACAATCTCAAGCAACAATAAGACAGGCTCTGGTAATTTCCCAACTAAGCCCTTCTACATCATGTCAAGAGCGGGGACGTCTCTCTTCAAGGCTGGCAGACTTGATAACGTCCGCCTATACCGAAGAGAGTTGACACCGAAAGAGGTGATGTGGCTCTACCAAGACCCCTTCGCCAGCATCGACGTTCCGAACTTCAGAGACTTCTGGGAGGAGGCAGGAGCACCGACCTCCGTCTACATCTCGACGTATGACTCCACCTCAACCTCAGAAGATGTGTCTGAGGTG
>Ga0078972_1010500_pt1 | contig 17248 bp, 15 predicted proteins | sample YelNatPaOPGAMG01_FD_67568 | JGI IMG/M metagenome (GOLD analysis project Ga0078972, IMG submission 67568) | Hot spring thermophilic microbial communities from Obsidian Pool, Yellowstone National Park, USA - OP-RAMG-01 (SPADES assembly) (version 2) | ecosystem: Environmental > Aquatic > Thermal... | reverse complement strand
AAACGTATCGGTCCGGGGGCAAGGGCGGCCAAAATGTTAACAAGGTCGAGACCGCAGTGCGCGTCATCCATATCCCGACCGGCATTGTGGCAGCTTCACAAAGCGAACGGTCGCAGCATCAAAACCGTGCAATAGCGATGCGGCTGCTTCTGTCGAAGCTGCATGCGTTGCGTGAAGACCAACAACGCGCCGAGATGGAGCGGTACTACAGCGAAAAAGGCAGTATCGGTTGGGGTAACCAAATCCGCAGTTACGTACTGCAGCCGTATCGAATGGTCAAAGACCTACGCACAGGTGTGCAAACCGGCAATACCGACGCTGTGTTAGACGGTGATCTGGACATGTTTGTGCATGCGTGGCTGCGTGCGGGTTGCCCGACCAAACGCATGCAGGGCGTGAAAGATGCCGACGAATAAGTTGCTCGATTGGGGGTGAGCCTGTCTGATGCACGAAGTTGGCCTGATGCAATCTGCGCTGGAGACGGTCGCGCGCATTGCGCATGAGCACAATTTTGCGCGTGTGTTGCGCATCGGGTTACGGGTCGGGTTGCTGTCTGGTGTTGTGCCTGAAGCTCTTGAATTTGCATTTGAAGTGCTGCGTCAAGGCACAGTTGCTGCGGAAGCCGAGCTTGAAATTGAAATTGTTCCGGCGCAGTTCTGGTGCGAGAAATGTCAGACCGAATACAACCTCGATCAGTTCGAGTTCGAATGCGCGCACTGCGGCGGCCCGTTGGTGTTACGTGGTGGTGGTACCGAGCTTGAGCTTGCTATTGTTGAAGGTGAAAAAACGGGAACACAAAACAACCCGGCTGACGTGGAGCAGACCGGTAATGGCGACGGGTCTGTTTCCGGTCGGCCATGACGAAAAAAAACGATGTGCGAACACTGTGGCTGTGGACAACCTGATGATTTTAGCGTGACAGGGCCGGACCCGGGGCGTACTGCGCATTGGCACACGCATACGGCTGCGGATGGACGAGTTTATTCGCATTCGCACCCCCACACTTCCGCGCACACACATGAGTCTGCCGGGGCGCAAGCGCCCCAGCCGCACACAGTTTCTGTAGCTGAGTCGGTCATTGCGTATAACAACAGACTTGCCGAACGCACCCGCGGGTTTCTGCGTGCCAAGAAGATCAAAGCCGTCAACATCGTTTCATCGCCCGGCGCGGGTAAAACCACATTGATCGAGGCAACACTGGAACGATTAAAAGGCCGACGGCGCTGTGCAGTTATTGTGGGTGATCTCGCAACTCAACGTGACGCGGAGCGAATTCGCCGACACGGTGTGCAAGCGGTCCAAATCACAACAGGTACAGTATGTCACCTGGACGCACAAATGGTTGCAGCCGGGCTTGAACAACTGCAGCTTGACGGACTTGAGCTGTTGTTCATTGAAAACGTTGGCAACCTAGTCTGTCCGGCGAGTTATGACTTGGGCGAGGACTGCCGGGTTGTTCTGTTACCTGTAACCGAGGGCGAGGACAAACCGCTCAAGTACCCGCCCATCTTCCATTCCAGTGCAGCGGTAGTGATTACCAAAACAGACCTGAGCGACCCGACTGGATTCGATCTTGCGGCTGCCCGGGCCAACATAGCCAAAGTCGCACCTAAAGCACGCACCTTCGAGCTATCGGCACGCACCGGCACCGGGATGGAACCGTGGATTGAGTTTTTGGAGCACTTACTACAACGACCGGACACACTGCTCGGTCCCAAACATGGGTAAGACAGTTTTCAATTGGCTTCGTCAGACCTGCCAAGCCCACGTTTCAATGAATTGCACAGTTTTGCTTTGTCAATAACCGTTGGACGATTGCGCGTTGTCCTAGCTGGAACCGTTGGCCTCCCGCACCCGACATGATCCTCTGGAATGCAATGCGCCAGCACCGGTTTTGGTTCGGCGCCAGCGTGGTTGAGCGGTTCTAAATTCGTACAGCATTAGGCACATGTTGAACTGCGCCCCTTCAGGGGCGCGCGCCAGCCAACAGCTTTTGTAGCGGCGTTCTGTGAACGCCGTCCGTTTTTCCCTAGCTTGCGTGCAGCAAGGCGGTCCCCGGAAATGCAGCACAACAAAACCGGGCGGTCACAGACCGCCGCTAAAGCGTCGGCGGTCGTATATGTGCAAGCATGTCCAAGCGAGCGTGTTTCGCAAAGTGCGCGCGGTACGAATCCTCGTGCGTTAGGCGCAACCGGCTTTACATTCGCATATCGAGGCTAGTTCAGTTCTTGGGCCCGGATTTTGCTCAGTACAAACGCGCTAACGGATGTTGCCGCTGCCTCACAAACCACACCAATCACGTGGAGAAAGTCATTGCACCTGCTTTTGTATTGATGCGACCGGTTCGTGCGCGGTTGGTTATGGGACACTTGTCCTCAGGCTAAGGCAATGAGTTGCACGCTCAGATTTTGTTACGCACGCAAATCCGACGTGGATTTGATTTTGTAATTTTGGAATGGAAACGGACACATTAGACTTAATCCGGAGCAAAAAAGCTGCGCGCTTTATGAAACTGCTGCTCATTCTGCTGTGCATTACGGCTGTTAGCGGCATTGCACTGTTGTACTTCAACCGGAGAAGAAACCGGCTGGCGGATAAATCATTAACGGCACTTGTGTTTTTGCTTTCAGCGCCGAGGCGATTGACCGAGACAGATGTGCGGGTTGCTGTGTCGAAGGCGATTGATGTGGAGCTTTCGTCAGACGACAAAAACGCAACTGATTGGCTTGTGAGCCTGCCGGCTGACCGAATTCAACCGTCAATACCCAGGGAGGCTGTGCAGAGTTTCATGGTTAGTGCCAAGGGCAGGATGTTTCTCGTCAATTCATTTGGGATGCCGTACGTGGAAAATCCGGTAAGATTCGCTCGCAAAATCCATGACTTACGCCTGCGCAGGGCAGTTGCTGAGCATCGGGCGTGGCTTTCAGTTGACCTTTTTGGTGAGGTGCCCAACGAACGCGACAAACCGGAAATTTACGCGCAACTCGGTAAGATACTGGCTGAGTTTGCCGGGCCGGATTGTCTTGCGATTTACTGTCCTGAACTTGGCCGGTGCAACGAGTTTGCCCCCTCGATTGTTGCGGCGCTTGAATCAGGCAGGCCGCTGGCAATTTTCGAGCAACCAACCCATGCGCCGGTTGTTGAAGTTTCCTCAGATGATCCAAGAATGCTCGCGGCAGTCGCGGAGGCGCGTCGGCGCTGGCCTGAGTTTGTTGCGGCATTTCAAAAATGCGCCGACCCTGCCAAACCTTTCGTAATAAAGGCCAGATTCACAGACGGTGCACACACCGAATTCATGTGGGTTTCGGTGCGTAAAATCGAGCCGGACAGGATTTACGGGCGACTCGAAAATGCACCGGCGGAACTCCGGAATGTGCGTGAAGGCGACGAAGTGGTCGTGCCGTTGAGCGATCTGAACGATTGGCTGTGTGAAATTGATGGCAAAGCAACAGGCGGGTTCACAATGAAGGCGATTACGGAAATCACCAGGCAATAACGCGCAACTTTACCCTGGCGCGTGTTTGTGGCTGGCCGCAATCGCACGCGCACTTTTATTGCCGTTTCACAGTGCGTTTATGTTGGCAGATGCGCGCGCGATTATCGTGCGCAGTGATTCATCGAGTGACCGAGTTGGTTGCCAGCCGAGCAATTGCTTAATCCGTGTGATATCGGGCACACGCCGTTGCATGTCCTCGAATCCGGGTGCATACGCGCGGTCAAACGGGACAAATTCAATCGGCGAGCATGTGCCGGTCAGCTCGATAATTTTTTTTGCCAGGTCAATGACCGAGATTTCTTCTGTACTACCGACGTTGAACACGCGCCCGGCTGCTTGCGGATGCAGTGCAAGCCCGATCAGCGCTTCAACAACATCACGCACATCGCAAAAGCAGCGTGTCTGGCTGCCGTCGGCATAAACCGTTAGTGGTTCACCGCGCAGCGCCTGCCGCACAAATCGCGGCACGACCATCCCGTAAAGCCATGTCTGGCGCGGGCCGATCGTGTTGAAAATTCTGGCGCATACAACAGGCAAACCAAACTGTGTGTGATACGCCAGGCCGAGGAATTCATCTACAATTTTGCTTGCCGCATATGCCCAGCGCGCGCGTGATGTTGCCCCCAGCACAACGTCGTCATCTTCACTGAACGGCACCTTGCAACCCTTGCCGTAAACCTCGGATGAGCTGGCAATCACAACGCGGCACCCGAACCGCGCTGCAGTACGCAGCACAAGCTCGGTGCCGAGCACGTTTGTTTCGATTGTCTCGACTGGTTTTTCGACAATCAATTTCACACCCACCGCGGCTGCGAGGTGGAAAATGATCCGGGATTGACCGGCCAGATTCGCCAACGTGGCTTCGTCCTCGATGGGTGCATGTACAAACTGGAAGAGTGGGTGTGCGCGCAGATGCGCAATGTTTTCGATTTTGCCGGTCGAGAGGTTGTCAATGGCAAGCACGCGGTGGCCGCGCCCGAGCAAAGCATCCGCCAGATGCGACCCGATGAAACCCGCCCCGCCTGTAATCAGACATGTGCAGCCGGCGAGTGAAGAATCGCCTGTTGCATTCATGCTTTCCAGAGCTGGCCGGGGCGTGTTTTGACACCGGCCATTGCATTTCGCGTGTCAACGATGCAATCGGCCCACTGCGCCAGTTGCCTGTAATTAACCGCCTTATGGTGCGTCACAATCACAATGACATCGAACTGCGATATGGTTTTGCGGTTCCATTGCACGGATTTCTTGCCCGCCCAATGCGAATGCTCGCGCGTGGGTCGGATCACCGGTATGTATGGATCGTAATACGCCACATCTGCACCGCGCGCATGTAGCAAATCCATCAGTTCGTATGCGGGCGATTCACGGTCATCGTCTACGTTTGGCTTGTACGCAAGCCCGAGCACGAGCACTTTGCTGCCATTGAGCGGTTTACGGCGCGCGTTTAGTGCGGCGATCACCTTTTGCAGCACGTATTCGGGCATTGCGGTGTTGATCTGGCCGGCGAGCTCGATGAACCTGGTGTCTTTGCCCACCTCGCGCGCTTTCCACGTCAGGTAAAACGGGTCAATCGGAATACAGTGTCCGCCCAGACCCGGCCCGGGATAAAACGGCATGAAACCAAACGGCTTTGTCTTTGCAGCCTCGATTACCTCCCATATGTCAATGCCCATCGCCTCATAAACAAGTTTAAGCTCGTTCACAAGCGCAATGTTTACACTACGAAAAATGTTTTCGAGCAGCTTTGCCGCCTCAGCCACGCGACATGATGAAACGGGCACAACGGTCTTGAACGCGTGCCGGTAAAGCGCACACGTACGCTTGGTGCATGCGGGTGTCAAACCACCCACAAGTTTCGGTACAGCAGACGGGTCAACGGCTGTATTGCCCGGGTCTTCGCGTTCAGGCGAGAAGGCGAGGTTGAAATCGGTGCCGGCTTTCAGACCCGAGCGGGTCTCAAGCACATCCCGCAGCTCGGTATCGGTAGTGCCGGGGTAAGTCGTTGATTCAAGCACGATGAGCTGACCGGGTTTTAGATGCTGCGCAACTGTTGTGCCCGTGTTCAACACATACGACAGGTCAGGCTCGCGATGCCTGGTCAATGGCGTAGGCACGCAAATGAGCACAGCTTGTACTTCGGCTACACGACTGAACTCGGTTGACGGGTCAAACCGACCGGTCTGCAACGCTGAGCGAATTGCGTCGGCATGAATGTGTTTAATGTAACTCTGGCCTTGTTTGAGCTTTTGAACCTTGGCAGGGTCAATGTCCAAGCCAACGACGCTGCAGCCGGCCTGTGCAAATCGCAGTGCAAGTGGCAGGCCAACATATCCGAGTCCAATTACGGCCAGTTTTTCATCAGGCAATGTTTTTGGATGCGTTTTCATCTTTTCACCTCAAAATTCCAAATCACTGTCTGCACGACGTGTTTGGTGGTCGAGCCGGTCAGCACACGCTGCCACGGTAAAAACACGATCAAATCTGGCCCAATTCGGTCCCCGAAATCAAGCCTGGACTGGGCTGTGTTACGCCTCGGCGTTACGAAGCCGATTCCACCTCGGCTTTTAAAACGCGCGCAAAATGCATCAGCCATGTTTTTGTTTTGCCGCGCTTGACTTGAGTTGGGTTTTCCGAAACATGAATGCGCGTGGCGTTGTTCACAATCGAAGACCAGCTCAGATACGACATCGTGCGCAAGATTTACGAAGGCGGCATGGGCATTGTGTACGAAGCCGAACAGCACGGCGCGCGCGGGTTTGTGAAACGAGTTGCAATCAAGATCATCCGCGAGCACTACGCAAAACAGCCCGTCTTCATCGAAAACTTTGTTGGTGAAGCCAAGCTCGTAGCCGATCTGATCCACACCAACATCGTGCAGACGTACCATCTGGGCGAGGCAAACGGCAAATACTTCATTGCGATGGAGCTGATCCGCGGGGTGAATCTCGAACAGCTCATGTTGCAACTGGCCGCAAAAGAACAACGGTTGCCGAAGGAACTCGCCGTGTTTATTGCAAGTCGGGTTGCGCGTGGCCTTGCATATGCACACGCGAAGCGGGACAAAAACGGCAAACCGCTCGGCATTGTGCATCGTGACGTGAGCTTTAAGAACATCCTGATCGCATTTGAGGGCGACGTGAAACTGACCGATTTCGGCATAGCAAAGGCGCGCGGATTCCTTATCGACAAGGAAGGCGAGGTAATAGCAGGCAAAGCCGAATACATGAGCCCTGAACAAGCAAGTTTCCAGCAGACAGACCACAGGTCCGACCTGTTTTCGATGGGGATTGTGCTTTCGCATTTGTTGCTCGGGTACAACATCTTCAAAGGACCCACCCCGGAAGAGTCACGGCAGCGCATCATAAGCCTGTCAATACCGGATTTTCGTTCGCTGGACGAACGGATAGACGACAGGTTGAACGAGATTTTGCAGCGCCTGTTAACGCGCGATCTCGCTGGCCGGTACCAGACGGCTGACGAAGTGTTGTTCGATCTCGAGCATTACATTTACCACCGCGGTTACGGCCCAACAAACGAAACGCTCGGCAAGTTTGTGCGTGAGTTGTGTGGCCAAACCGTCCCAGCCGAGACCGAACCCGGCACCGGCAGCACTGACCTGCTCGAATACGCCGCGCGCGTGAGCAAGAAAACAAAAACATCATGACACACCCGCTTTCACACAGCGTAACGCTCGGGCTGATCCAAACCACGTGCGCGCCCGATCCGGAGCTAAACCTCAGGAAGACACTCGCCCGGGCTGAGCGCGCCGCGCGTCAAGGTGCACAAATAATCTGCACCCAGGAACTGTTTCGGACGCAATATTTTTGCCAAATCGAAGATCATCAGCATTTCGAGTTTGCCGAACCGGTCCCGGGACCAACTACAGAAGCTTTTGCAACGCTGGCACGGAAACTTGGCATTGTGGTCATATGCTCCGTGTTCGAGCGACGCGCACCCGGCCTGTACCACAACAGTGCAGTTGTCATTGACGCCGACGGCACGGTGTTGGGTGTTTACCGCAAAATGCATGTGCCGGATGATCCTGGGTACTACGAAAAGTTTTACTTTGCGCCCGGTGACACCGGTTTCAAGTCGTGGCAGACACGGTTCGGGAAAATCGGCGTTTTGATCTGCTGGGACCAGTGGTATCCGGAAGCAGCGCGTCTTGTGGCATTGCAGGGCGCACAGATCATCTTCTGCCCCACAGCAATTGGGTGGTTGCCAGCCGAGCAGTCAAAGCTCGGGCCAACACAGCACGCTGCTTGGGAAACCATCCAACGCGCACACGCAATTGCAAACGGTTGTTTTTGGGCGGCGGTGAACCGTGTTGGGTTTGAGAAACCCACAGGGGCAGGCAACGGCATTCGGTTCTGGGGTCAGAGTTTTGTGGCCGGGCCAGACGGTAAACTTATTGCAAAAGCAAGTGCAGCCAAAGAACAACTTTTGATTGTCAAAGTTGACCTGGACGCAATCGAACAGCAACGCATCCACTGGCCGTTCCTGCGCGACCGCAGGGTTGACGCTTACGGCGAGCTGACCAAACGTTTTGCTGATTGACTCTGGGCGCCCTCGCACCGCACACACGGCACGTGCACTGGCAAAATGAATTCAGCCAAAACAATTCTCGAGCGCATCATGATTGATGTGCAACGTGAGATCGAGCAGGCGCAACGTATCCGATCCAGAGCCGAGCTTGAGAAGATGCTTGCGGATGCGCCCCCTGTGCGGTCGTTTCAAAACGCGTTGCGGCTCGGGTTCGGCTTGATCGCGGAAATCAAGGTCCGGTCGCCAAGCCGGGGCATGATGCGGCCTGAGAATGTCGCCGCTGCACCGGCAGCCTATGAACGGAGCAGAATTGTCAGGGCCATCTCGGTTCTGACAAACGCAACGCATTTCGGAATGGACATCAGCCGACTGCGGGATGTCAAACTCAAAACAACTAAGCCGGTGCTGCGAAAAGACTTTATTTACACCGAGTACCAGGTGATCGAAGCACGCGCCTTTGGCGCGGATGCAGTGCTTTTGATGGCGAACCTGCTCGAGCCGACGCGCCTGCAGCAGCTTTACAAACTTGTCCGCGATCTCGGGATGGAAGCACTTGTCGAGTGTCACACTCGAGCCGAGATCGAGCACGCGCCGAAGGAAGCAAAAATTTTGGGGATTAACACGCGCTCTTTTGACCTGCCGGCTGCAACTTATGATGTTGCTCAAGCGCAGGTTGCTACCGGCGCCGCACACGACCCGACTACGGACCTTGCGCGACTTGAGCTGGGGCAGTACCTGCCGGCGCACGCGATCAAGGTGGCCGAAAGCGGGCTCGGCCCGGAGCATATCCCACTAATTCGCAAACAACGCGTGTTCGATGCTGTATTGGTTGGGACAAGGCTGTTGACCGCGCCTGAGGGAGTGGAATCCGCCCTGGCTGCATTCGAAGCTGCATCAGGACAAACATGCCACAGCACACTAGCCGACTGACATCCCCCGAATTCCAGGCAAGCAAAACGTAAACCGCTTTTTACTTAACATGCCAACAGCTCTTGTCACAGGTGCAGGCGGGTTAATCGGCAGCTATATCGTGCGTGAAGCTGCGCGGTATGCACCCGGCTGGGTTGTACACGGCCTGACACGTGCTGAGGTTGACCTGACCGATACAGATGCGGTTCGGCATTTGTTCAGCACGCTTAAACCCGACCTTGTTATTCACTGCGCTGCACTTACAAACACACTTGCCTGCGAAGCCGACCCGCTCAAAGCCCGCAGGGTTAATGTCGAGGTCACCGCGCGCCTGTGCGAACTTGCAGCACACGCGCGGCTTGTGTTCATGTCAACCGACCTCGTATTTGACGGGCGGCACGGCAATTACACCGAGACCGACCCGGTCAATCCGCTGTGTGTTTACGCGCAAACAAAGGCCGAGGCCGAGCAGTTGGTGCTAGCAAACCCGCTGCACCTGGTCGTGCGCACTTCGTTAAATGCAGGTGTGTCGCCAACCGGCGATCGCAGTTTCACCGAAAAAATGCGGCTTGCATGGCGCCGGGGCGAAACATTGCGGTTGTTTACCGACGAGTTTCGCTGCCCAATTCATGCGAGCTTGACTGCGCGGGCAATATGGGAACTCGTGCAAAAAGGTGCAACTGGACTGTTTCAAGTGGCAGGTAACCAAAAACTGTCCCGGTGGCAGCTCGGCACACTGGTAGCTGCGCGGTGTCTGGAGCTAAATCCAAAGCTTGAACCTGCCTCGGTCAACGAGTGGGATGGCCCGACACGCGCGCCTGATACTTCACTCGACTGCACCAAGGCACAAGGGGTGTTATCATTCCCTTTACTCGGGTTCGAGCAATGGCTGCAGTTGCATCCGACCGAACCGGTTTGACCGTCAAAAACCACCATACAAACGCATTTGTTGTCAGAGCCTGCCCGTTCCTGGGGACACCGTGACTGTCCGTGCCACGGTTGTTTATGCACCGCCGGTATCTTGCTTGTGTGTTGGGTCGAGATGCCATTGCTCATCTAAGCCCCCCAGCAACATTGTACCGTGCTTTCCAGCAGAAGCTGGCACTAGACCAAAGGCCGCGGAAAAACTGCGTGTTGACAGCACGACCTCATTTACCCGTAGATGCGCAGATAATTTGTAGATGCGGCCGGCTGGCGTCACCCTCTTTAACGGCTGTCCTGCATCTGCCAGACTCACATCAGGATTCTGTAGCGGCGGTCCCACGATTGCGGGATCGTAGCCTCTGTAGCGTCACTCTAGCAGCGGCACACTGCAAAAGCAGCCTGTAACCGCCCAAAAACTTCTCTTCCAATTCTTCACTGCAAAGATGCAGCAGCCCAGAGTCGGTAGAGGGCGCAGTTCACTGCGCCCTGAGGTTGGTCATGCAAACCGAGCTTCCGCGTTTGAATCTTTGTTATCCGCGCTCTTACGGGCGCGGCTACGCTCATCTGCAGTGCTGTAGCGGCGGTCTGTGACCGCTTGGTTTTGCTGTTTCACATTTGCGGGACCGTCTTGCTGCACCCATGCTGCGGAAAACGGATGGCGCTTGCAGAACGCCGCTACAAAGGCTGAAGACATTGTAGCGGCGCTGTGTTGAGCGTGGCCGCGCCATGGGCACGCTGCGCGGGTTTCCCGCATACAAGGCCGGTTTTTTGGTTGGACGAACGCGTCGGCCCTGGCCAAAGCACGTAATACGTTCGCGCACTCGAAAAAACTGTCCGCAGTCAAGCACGGTCGGACACATGACTTTGTTGGTGTGTTCGTGGTTCAGCCTTTGGGCAGTGAGCAGTTTGCGGTTCCGGACCGGCCGGGTACCGCCGGAACACGAATCCATAAACCACCAATCAATAGATGGCTGTAATCAAAAAAGCGGGTTGGCAGATCGGTGACATCATTTTACCCCGGTGGCGCGTGCATTGTTAATCGAATCCGGATTGTGCCGTTAGAACCGCCACCATAAGGCAGTTTTTTGACAGGTGCAACCCTGCCGTATCCGCGCGCAGGTGCGATGTTCTCACCGAACGATCTGCTCAAGACAACATGCCAATACAATGCGACTTGCAAAGGCGCAAATACTTCGATGTTTCCAGCAAAACTTCCGCCGAAAACTTGCGCGCGCAACTGCGTGTTATATACTCGATGTCGGTTCTGCCAAATGCAGAGCCGGCAACAGCAAAAGACGAACCGTGACCAGAGTTGTCCATTTTGCGCTGGTGACATTCATCAGCGGTGTGGTTTGCGCAAGCGCAGCGGAACCGAAGCACAACTGGACCGTGCATTGTGCACAGTGCCACGGCACCGACGGTAAAGGTAAAACCAAGATGGGCGAAAAACTCGGTGTGAAAGATTTAACCGACCCGGCGTTACACGCCAAGGTGTCTGACGCGGACATGGTTAAAACCATAAAGAACGGCATCCGGTCCGGTGGCACGACAAAAATGAAAGCCTACGGCGACCTGCTCACGGACGAAGAAATCGGTGAACTTGTGAAACTGATTCGGGGGTTCAAAAAGTAATCTGGTTTGCCGTTGGGTTATATTTCCTGCCTCGCATCTCGTAGAATTTTCCTCTGTCCACAAACGGCCCATGGCAGCACTGACGCATTCACATCCTGCAAACCCTGTGCCAAATCGCAAACGCGAGTTGGCGTAACGACGCAGCCTTACGCAGCCTTAATTCGAGCAATCCCAATCTCTTCCAAAATGATCCGGCCGTAGCAGCCGAACAACCGAACGAATCTGGCTCGGCAATGCGCTGCCGCGAGGCCGAATTTGCATTTAGACAAAGTTTTTCGTTGAACGAGTCTTGCGCCCCGGCAGAATTTGGCAAATGAGCGCTGCCGGTTCAAACTTAACAACGTCAACCGTTGTGATCGAGCGAGCCGATTTTCCGTGTCTTCTGGACGCGCTCAAGACCAGCCGATACAAGGTAATCGGCCCGAAACTTGCCAATGGCGCTGTCGTGTATGATGAACTGGCCAGTGCGGCTGAGTTGCCAGCCGGCTGGACTGAGGAACAACGGCCCGGATTGTACCGGCTAAACCGACGGCCTGACGAAGCCTTGTTCGGTTACACAGTCGGGCCGGATTCATGGAAAAAGTTTTTCCACCCTGCAACAGCGGTTCTGTGGCAGGCAACCAAGAATGCAATTGGGTTCAACGTCTCAGCGCCCGCGATTCAAACCCAAAGACTTGCGCTTTTGGGGGTTCGAGCATGCGACCTGCACGCAATTTCCATCCTGGACAGCGTGTTTGCTCAGGGCACATTCAGCGACCCCATCTGGACAACTCTGCGCAAGAACACATTTGTAATCGCAGTAAACTGTGTCGAGCCGGGCAACACATGTTTTTGCACCTCGATGAAAACTGGACCGCGCGCGAGCTTCGGGTTCGATCTCGCTCTGACCGAGGTGGTTGAACCCGACCGGCACTATTTCGTTGTGGTTGCTGGCACAAACCGCGGCACTGCCTTGCTCGATAAAGTCCCCCACAGAGCCGCACGGCAGGATGAAAACGACTGCGCTGAAGCACTGCTTGCAAACGCGGTAAACAAAATGAGCCGTAAACTCGATACTGCCGGGCTGAAGGAACTGCTGTATCGGAATCACGAACATCCGCGTTGGGACAGTGTAGCTGCGCGGTGTTTGAGCTGCGCGAATTGCACCATGGTGTGTCCAACATGCTTTTGCACCACGGTTGATGACACATCTGACCTGTCCGGCCGGCAAGCCGCGCGCGTGCGCAGATGGGACTCGTGTTTCACGCTCGGCTTTTCGTTCATACACGGGGGCAGTGTCCGCGCCTCCGTACGGGCGCGGTACCGTCAGTGGCTTACGCACAAGTTTGCCACGTGGCTCGAGCAGTTCGGCGCATTTGGCTGTGTCGGCTGCGGTAGGTGCATCACATGGTGCCCAGTCGGAATTGACGTAACCGAGGAAATCGAAGCCATCCAACAAACCGATGGGATAAAACCGAGAAAGGAGGTCAAATGATGGAAACCAAAACACTTGAACAATTGCTTGCCGAGTCGGACTTCTTCAGGGACCTCGACCCGGCATACCGGCAGATGCTGGCCGGGTGCGGCCGCAACGTCGTGTTCAAGCCCGGCGAGTACATGTTTCAGGAGGGCGAGCCGGCGCACGAGTTCCATCTCATCCGCAAGGGCAAGGTCGCCCTTCAGATAAAAGTGCCCGGGCGCGGCCCTGTTACGTTGCAAACCGTCCAGGACGGCGATGTTGTTGGGTGGGCATGGCTTGTGCCCCCGCACAAAAGGCAATACGACGCCCGCGCGCTCGAATTAACCCGGGCGGTTGCATTTGACGGGCTGTGCATCCGTTCGAAGTGCGAACAGGACCCGAAACTCGGGTACGAATTTTTCAAGCGGTTCGCCCTTGTGATGGCGGCGCGATTGTCTGCAATGCGTTTGCAGCTTCTTGATCTGTATGCAAATCCGTAGCGGCAGCAGCCAAAACATTGCCATGCCCGCACCTGCAGACCCGATGCTGGCCCAACCGTGGTGCGTGTGTCGCATTGTGCGCGAGACAGACGATACTTTCACACTTGAACTGAAACCGCAAAACAGGTCCGGCCAGATGAATTTCAAGCCGGGCCAGTTCAACATGCTTTACGTGTTTGGCGTGGGCGAAATCCCAATCTCAATAAGCGGCGACCCGACACAGCCGCGAATCTTGCTGCACACAACACGGGAAGTCGGCGCCGTCACACGCGCAATGCGGCAGTTGAAACCCGGCGATGTCATCGGCGTGCGCGGTCCGTTCGGCACGGCATGGCCGGTTGATGAATCTGAGGGGGCTGATATTTTGATTGTTGCAGGTGGAATAGGACTTGCGCCGTTGCGCCCGGCACTCTACAGGATTTTGTCCCGGCGCGACCTGTACGGTCGTGTGGTGCTACTTTATGGAGCGCGGACACCGGCAGACATGCTCTACCGACGCGAGCTTGAAGGTTGGCGTGCCAGGTTTGACCTCGAGGTTTATGCCACGGTTGACCGCGCCATGAGCGGCTGGCGCGGCAATGTCGGCGTTGTCACCACACTGATCCCGCGTGCGCCATTTGATCCGTCGAGTGCAGTAGCGTTTGTGTGCGGGCCGGAGGTAATGATGCGGTTTACCGTTGACGAACTGTTAAAGCGCGGGGTGCAACCGCATGCGATCTATCTTTCACTCGAACGCAACATGAAATGTGGCATCGGCTTATGTGGGCATTGCCAGCTCGGTCCGCTGTTCGTGTGCAAGGACGGCCCGGTGCTGCGATACGACAAGCTTGCCGATTGGCTGCAAAAATGGGAGGCGTAGCCATGCCAAAATCAAAAAAGCCAAAACTTGCAGTGTGGAAGTTTGCCTCGTGCGACGGTTGTCAACTGAGCCTGCTGGACTGTGAAGACGAACTGCTTGCTATGGCTGGCACAGTTGAAATTGCGTATTTCCCCGAGGCATCACGTGCGGTTGTTAAAGGGCCTTACGATATTTCGCTCGTTGAAGGCTCGATTACAACCCCACACGATGCCGAGCGAATTCACGCCGTTCGACGCGCGTCAAAACTGCTTGTCACAATTGGCGCATGCGCAACTGCCGGCGGCATACAGGCACTGCGCAATTTCAAGGATGTCAAAGAATTCATTTCGCTCGTGTACGCCACACCCGCTTACATCCAGACACTGGGCAAATCCACGCCAATCGCAGACCATGTGTTTGTTGATTTCGAGCTGCGTGGTTGCCCGATTAACAAGGTGCAACTGCTCGAGTTGCTGAGCGCGTTATTGTGCGGGCGCAAGCCGAACATACCCACATACAGCCTGTGCATCGAGTGCAAACGCAACGGGATCGTATGCATGATGGTGGCAAAAGGTGTGCCGTGCCTCGGCCCGGTCACTCAAGCGGGCTGCGGCGCGTTGTGCCCAGCATACAACCGGGGTTGCTACGGCTGTTTCGGTCCTAAGGAAACACCTAACACAGCTTCACTTGCAACGGTATGGACAACACTCGGTGTAAGCAGACCGGACCTGACCCGCGCATTCCGCAGCTTCAACGCATACGCTGAACCGTTCAGACGCGAAAGCACCGCGCATGAGCAAAAGTAACAAAACCCGAACGATCAAGGTTGATTACCTCGCCCGTGTCGAGGGCGAGGGCGGCGTGCTTGTGCGGATCAGGGGCGGCAAACTTGCCGAGGTAAAACTTCATATATTCGAGCCGCCGCGGTTCTTCGAGGCGTTTTTGCGCGGGCGCAAATTTGATGAGGCGCCCGACATAACCGCGCGCATCTGTGGCATCTGTCCGATTGCGTACCAGATGAGCGCCGCGCACGCGATTGAAACCGCCTGCGGCGTCACAGTGCGCGGGCAGTTACGCGCGCTGCGCCGGTTGATTTATTGCGGCGAGTGGATCGAAAGCCATGCATTGCATGTGTTTCTGTTGCATGCGCCGGATTTCCTCGGATACGAGGACGCGCTTCAGATGGTAAAGCGCCATGGCGCATTTGTGCAGCACGGGCTGCAACTAAAAAAGCTCGGGAACGAAATCGTTGCCATGCTCGGCGGGCGCGAGATCCATCCTGTGAATGTGCGTGTGGGTGGCTTTTACAGGATACCCACCAAGGCAGAGTTGCATCCGTTGGCTGCGCAGCTCGATCGTGCGCGTGCCGAAGCTGCTGCCGCAACACGTGCAATTGCAAGGTTCAAGTTCCCCAATTTCGAGCAGGACTATGAATTCGTTGCGTTGCGGCACCCGGACGAATACCCGCTCAACGAAGGCCGGCTCGTTTCAAACAAGGGACTCGACATACCAATCGAGACATTTCTCGACCATTTTAGCGAGGAACATGTGCCATACTCAACCGCGTTGCATTGTGTGCGCAAAGGACGCGGCAATTATTTCGTAGGACCACTGGCACGGTTCAACCTGAACTTTGACAAATTATCCCCGTTTGCGCAGGAGTTGGCACGTGGCATTGGCCTGACCCCACCCGTGCGCAATCCGTTCAAGAGTATCCTGGTGCGAATGGTTGAGATCGTTTACGCATGCGATGAAGCGCTCAAGTTGATCTCAGAATACGAACCGCCGGACAAACCGTTTGTTGAAGTGGCGCCGCGCGCCGGTGTCGGGCACGGTTGCACCGAAGCACCGCGCGGAATCCTGTATCACAGGTACCGCATTGACGCGCACGGCATAATTCAAGAGGTAAGAATTGTACCCCCAACCGCGCAAAACCAGCGAACAATCGAAAGCGACTTGCGTGAGTTTGTCACCGCACGACTCAGTTTGTCTGACGAAAAGCTTGCCTGGCAATGCGAACAGGCAATCCGAAACTATGACCCGTGCATCTCCTGCTCGACGCATGCACTAAAAGTGCGGGTCGAGCGAAAATGATGCGAGTTTGCCCCGCTAATTCCGATCCATATTGTAACGCCATGCAGCGGCCACCGGTCCCGTCAACACGGTTGCCAGACGCCAAGCTCGGCTTTGCCAATACATGATTGTTGATAGCGCGCCCGTCGGTGCGGACAGCAACCGGTTCATACCTGGCCGGGCAACAGGCGAGCTTGTGGCTCGCACTTCACCGCATTTTTTCGCCGTTCCGTTGAAACTGAACAATCCAACTTCACCTATAAACGTGATTTACGTGTAAGGGCGCGTTTCACCTTCGGCTGATACGGGTTTTCCAGTTTCATGTGGATGGCACACTCAATCGCTGAAACGCGGAGGCCGTGTTTGGCTGCCTGAACCGAACGTGCTGCTGGCAACTTGCCGGCAGTTGAAATTGGTTTTCGGACGCCTCGGCGAGGCGTCCCAACCAAAAATTTTGTTGCGTTGGTAGGGACGCATGGCTCCATGCCTCCGCATTTTTAACGCAAAGACGCGGAAACGCAGAGAGTCGGTAGGGCGCGCAGTCCACTGCACGCCGGAGGCGCTCGCACTGGCCCAGCCTATCGGCTCGAATCTTGATTATCCGCGCCCTTACGAGCGCGGCTACGGCGCGCGACCCTCCCGGTCGCAGGAGCCACTTCGGCCAGGATGGCCGCGCTCCAATCTGCCCAAAGGCGCGCGGGCGTCCACGCCCGCAGAAGCAACACTGCGTTTAACACCACTACATCACCTAATTTCACAGCCCCAGAACTGTCCTGGTCGAAAAAAGCCCGTGCCACGCTCCACCTACCTTGAGAGCACTGCGGCCAAGATGGCCGCGCGCCGGAATGCAATAAGCGCCGTTATGGTAGCCGCCGTCGTGAGACGGCGGATTA